>ENA-OYCP01000394-OYCP01000394.1-human-gut-metagenome-genome-assembly--contig:-NODE-394-length-10204-cov-3.821953_pt1 | contig 10204 bp, 9 predicted proteins | sample MGYA00243454_ERZ652875 | MGnify/ENA primary metagenome ERZ652875 (study PRJEB26926, sample SAMN06164783) | human gut metagenome | biome: ENVO:00009003; feature: ENVO:2100002; material: ENVO:00002003... | reverse complement strand
GTGAATACACTCTTTGCGGAGTGTCCTTTCTTTGAAATCGAAAATGAGATTGGGGTTGAAATGCTGTCCGTTGATGCGGGTTTCAAAATGAAGGTGTTCGGTGCTGGCCCGTCCGGTACGTCCGGTCAGTGCAATGGGTTGTCCGGCCTTAACGGCGTCACCGCTCTGAACAAGATTCTTAAAATTATGGCTGTATATCGTTTCCAATCCCGAAGAATGGCGCACAACGATTACGTTGCCGTAAGCACTGTAAGGCTTCGACATACGTACAATGCCATCGAAAGCACTGCGTATCGTGTCTTTGGCGCAAGTTTTGATATCAATACCCGAGTGACGGCCACCACCACGTCCGTAAGGAGAAATCACTTTTCCTCCGGGAAGCGGAAAGCAATAAGCGGTGTCAGGTATTTGCTCCAGATGCAATTCTAACAATTTTTCGTTATCGAAAAGCCCCGGTGTAGTAACCCGGATATGATTGATTTCCATTTGCGAGAAGCTAGGTTTCTTTTCAGGCGGAGTATAAGCCAGTGCGAATGACAGCAGCAGAAAGAATATGTTCATGATTAAAGGTCCTTCTCGTTATTCAAAATAGATAATTTCTCCTCCATTCGAGGAAGTGTATTTTTTCAGTAATTCCTGTATCATCTCGGCAGCTTTCCGCAGACCTTCCTGTCCGCTGTAACCATTGACGATGGCAAGGATATGCTGGGTGCCTAAATCCATTTTAGTACGTTCGTTGTCGCTGGTAGGAGTACCGATACCGCCTACGGCATCGCGATAGACCGGAAGTCCTTCGATGTTCAGCACACCCCGTCCGATACCTTCGAATGGTTCTTCGGCGCGTCCAACTCCCAGTTTGAGGTCAGTGCCCTGTATCTTGTCCGCATCGAAACCACCGATGGAATAACCGGTGCGTAGGGATACCAGATTAATCAGGTCAACCAATGTATCTATTTGGTAAAGGGCAATTCCACGCATCAGACGGCGTCGTAAGGCTTCGGCAGAAGGACGGTAACGGCTGGGGTCTTTGCCGCAACGTTTATAAGCCTCCCGGGTAGCTGCAATGGCGGGTTGCAGTTTGACGTCCTCCGGCTGGGTAGTGGAAGTCAGTTCCCGGGTGAAAGTATTGATCTCTTCCCAAAGCCCTTCGCAAAAGGCTGTATTGGTAACTTCTGCATAGACGGCTGCACCTTTGAAGATGGGGCAGGCATTCTTTATTTCTTCTGATACGGTGATCTGGTACATAAACTAAAACTACTATTTAAACTTTTCATGTAAAACAAAAATAAGATAATCACTCCGCAACTGATGGCAGCATCCGCTAAATTGAATACCGGACTGAAGAATACGAAATTGTCCCCTCCTATAAATGGCATCCAGCTTGGCCAGTTAAACTCAAAAAGAGGAAAGTAGAACATATCGACCACTTTTCCATGCAGCCAACTGGTATATCCTTCCCCTATAGGTACGAAAGTAGAAATCTTTGTGGGTGTACTCTTACTGAAAATAACGCCATAGAATATGCTGTCGATGATATTCCCGATAGCTCCTGCCAGTATCAACGAAACACATGCAATATAACCACGCTTATATTTAGCTTTAATAAGTATGACGATATACCATCCAATTGCGATAGCAAATATTGTGCGGGCAATAGTCTGAATGGCTTTAGGCACTATCTGCATACCGAAAGCCATACCGGGATTTTCTATAAAGCGGAGGTAAAACCAATCTGTGATATGAATGCTTTCATTATAAAACATATTCGTTTTAACTTCGATCTTTATGACTTGGTCAAGAATCAAAATTCCCAATACAATGAGAATCGATAGCTGCCCTTTGGACAAAATATTCTTCATATTAATATGGTTTTGTGTCTACTATCATAATTCCCGATAGTATACGTCCTGATTTAATCCCCAGCCGTCTTGCCGAGAAAAATTCTTCATGCCTCATATAGGTGCAAATACCTGATGTTTCTATTTGTTCGCCGGGTACACCGAAGTCGAGCAACTGCATCCGGTTTGCAGCCCACAGGTCGATATGATACTTATGTGTTTCCGGTTTCCATTCTGATATATAATCCATTGCAAAACCGTTCATGCGGAAAGCTTCGTACACTTCTTCGCCTACTTCAAAAGAAGGTAAGGATATGCCGGGACCGATACAAGCGATAACATCTTTTCCATCGGTTCCATAGAGCGCCCGCATCCTGTCGAGAGTGTGTCCGGCTATGTAATTCACTGTTCCCCGCCAACCCGCATGGGCGGCGGCTACCACTTGGTTCTTGCGATCATATAGCAGGATAGGAATACAGTCTGCCGTAGAAATGCAAATGCAACAACCTGGTTCTTTAGTGATTAGTGCATCCACTCCTTGCAGCATGGTCGTGCGCTCGTCAGATGTGGCATTGAGATACTTCTCATCAATCACCTCCACCTTTGTACCATGTGTCTGAAACGGAATGACTAATTCTTTAGGCCGTTGAGGCATGGAGTTGCAGAGTAGTTTCTGATTGCGCCGGACAGATTCCGCATCATCCTCCGTGTAAGGTGTACAGTTGAAAGAGGCATAATCTCCTTTGCTGAAACCTCCCCGGCGGGTAGTTGCGAAACAAAAAATGTTGGAGTACGGTGTCATAACCCCGTATCCCAACATTCGTTTATCTTCTGTCAGAGCAATCATTGCTTGTCATCCTCCCAGTCCTCTTCCTCATACTCAAAGTCTTCCAGGTCTTCCACGTCCTCATCGTCTTCCACATATTCATAGCTGAGGTCTTCATCCTCACCCATGTCTTTCAACTCTTGCTGGAGTTTGTTTACATCCTTCGGACGGTGAACGATAGCTTCTATTTTATTGCTATCCTTATTCAATTCTTCCCAAAGAATGTCTTTAAGTACGGAAAGTCCCATACCAGTAATGGAAGAAATGAATACATGCGGAACGTTTGCAGGGAGTGTAGGCTCTATTTCGTCCATCAATTCCTGATCGAGCATATCGCTCTTGGTGATGGCAAGTACCCGTTGTTTGTCCAGCATTTCAGGATTGAAAGTGCTCAACTCATTCAACAGGATTTCATATTCTTTCCGGATATCGTCGCTATCGGCAGGCACCATGAAGAGCAACAGAGAGTTACGCTCGATGTGCCGCAGAAAACGTAATCCCAACCCTTTTCCGGCACTGGCTCCTTCAATGATACCGGGAATGTCCGCCATGACAAACGACTTGCTGTCACGGTAAGAAACAATACCCAGGTTGGGTTCCAATGTGGTGAAAGGATAGTTGGCTATTTTGGGCTTAGCGGCAGATACGGAAGCAAGCAAGGTTGATTTTCCGGCATTCGGGAAGCCTACCAGACCTACGTCTGCCAGAAGTTTCAGCTCCATGATTACTGTCATTTCCTGCATTGGTTCACCTGGTTGCGCAAAGCGAGGTGCCTGACGGGTGGCTGTCTTAAAGTGCCAGTTACCCAGTCCACCGCGTCCGCCTTTCAGCAGAACTACTTCTTGTCCATGCTCGGTAACGTCACAGATATATTCACCTGTTTCGGCATTGTATACCACTGTGCCACAGGGAACTTCAATAATCTTATCTTCTCCATCCTTACCAAAACTGCGGTTCTTGGAACCGGATTCTCCATGTCCGGCCAGTGCATGGCGGTCGTAACGCAAATGCAACAGCGTCCAGTAGTTACGGTTACCGCGCAGGATGATGTGACCTCCTCGTCCTCCGTCACCTCCGTCGGGACCGCCATTGGGTATGTATTTCTCACGCCTCATGTGCGTAGAGCCTCGTCCGCCCTTTCCGGAGCGGCAATATATCTTTACGTAGTCAACAAAGTTCGATTCAGCCATTTCTTTCCTTACGATTGATTTTTAAATACTTATTTTCTTTTTCGATGCAAAAGTAACGATTCTCTAGGACTACCTCAAACTTTTTTATTCCTTTTTGCTTGCTAACTCTAGTTTCGGCTAAACTCTGTCAGGCTGAAAGTCTTTGGTTATATGATAGGGAAAGTTGAATGTAAGATTCTTTATGGAAGAATCAACTATCTCACTGCGTGTCTGTTTCACTTTCTATACAACTCAGGCTATGCAAAAGAACAACAAAGCGCGGTAATATCATTTTCATGAGTATTACCGCGCTTTTAAATTATGATTGTGCTACTTTACTTTGCAGCGTCAATTGCAGCGCAAACATCAGCAAAGATTTCTTCCAATGCACCTTGTCCTTTGATGTGTTGGTATTGTCCTTCCTGCTTGTACCAGTCAATCAGCGGAGAAGTCTGTGAATGATAAACATGAAGGCGTTTCTTGATAGTCTCTTCGTTGTCATCGGCACGACCGGAATCCTTACCACGTTTGATGAGGCGGACCATCAGTTCGTCTTCAGGTACATCCAGGTCAAGCATAACGCTTACTCCCTGATTTCTTTCAGCAAGCATTTTCTTCAGAGCTTCTGCCTGTGCAATCGTACGGGGGAAACCGTCGAAGATTACACCTTTGCTGTCTTCAAAGCTGTCGAATACACTTGCAAGGATATCAATCATCAGTTCGTCAGGAATCAACTGGCCTTGATCGATATAACTTTTAGCTGTTTTGCCCAGTTCTGTGCCGTTTTTGATTTCTGCACGCAACACGTCACCGGTTGAGATGTGATTAATACCGTACTTTTCTACGATTTTCTCACTTTGTGTTCCCTTTCCTGAACCGGGAGCACCGAAAATTACAATGTTCAACATTTGTGATTTACAATTTAACTGTTACTTATATATACCTAATTCAAATTCCTTTTTTAATCCACTACTGTGTAAATATCCGCATAATTGCGTCCGAAACCGTCATAATCCAATCCGTAACCTACAATGAAGTCATTGGGGATTTCCATAGCTACGTATTCGATATTCAAATCCACTTTCAGCTTATCGGGTTTCACCAGTAACGAAGCGATATGAATCTCTTTCGGGTTACGTGTACCCAGCGTTTCCAGCAGGCGTTGCATAGTCAGACCTGTATCTACAATATCTTCCACAATCACTACCGTGCGATCTGTCAGGTCTTCGGTAATACCGATAACTTCTTTAATAACTCCGGTAGAGGACACCCCCTGATAAGAAGCCAGTTTCACGAAAGAAATCTCGCAGGGAATTGTAATGTTTTTCATCAGGTCGGAAGTAAATATAAACGAACCGTTCAGGACGCTGAGAAACAGAGGATTCTTACCAGCCAGATCGCGGTTGATTTCATTTGCAACGCGGGTTACTTCTTTCAGAATGTCCTGTTCCTTGATAGAAACAGTGAACTTTTTGTCTTTTATTTGTATGGTGTCCATAAGGGATAGATTTTTAAAATTGGCACAAAAATACGATTTTTATTCCACTCCATGCATCATCTTCTGTAATTTCTTTGAAAGCAGGAAGAGGATAAGAGAGGCTACACCGGACATGATAACGAATACCATAAAGAAGTCGAACATGGTTTCAATGCGGAATCCGAGCAGGGTTTTCACCTTACCGTCTTCGGGATAAAGACCTCCTAAAGTACCTGCGAATTTATTGGCTGTAGAGGTGGAAAGATACCAGATTCCCATCATGAGAGAGGCAAAACGGACAGGGGTGAGTTTGTTTACCATGGATAAGCCGATAGGAGAGAGGGCTATTTCTCCCATAGTATGGATGAAATAAAGTCCGGTTAGCCAGATAAGGCTGACTTTTACACCTGGCTGTACATCTTTCACACCGAAACAAATGACTAAATATCCCAGTGAGAGCAGCAGCAAACCGATAGCTTGTTTGGTGGGGGAAGCCGGCTCCATGCCTCGTTTGTTCAGCGCACCCCATACACTGGGCATAATGGCTGCCAGTATAACTACGAAGAAGGGATTGAAAGATTGTATCCAAGAGGCAGGCATTTCCCAACCGAAGATTGTACGGTCGGTTTGCTCGGCAGCAAAAAGGGTGAGTGAAGCACCTGCTTGTTCGTAGGCTGCCCAGAAGAATATAACGAAGAAAGCGATAATGTAAATAACGAAGATACGGTCACGCTCTATCTTTGTCAGAGAACCATCCACCAGAATGCTGACGGGGAAGATGATACAGGCTGTGAATATCCCTATACTGACCCAATCGTTGCCGAAACACCAGTAGAAGAATAGGGCAAGGGCAATGGTCAGTGCTCCGAGAAGCAAATTGTTGCGCATCTTCTTATCTTTATCTATGGCTGTTTGCTGAACTGTTTTATGTTCTTTCGGTTGCTCCCGTTTGGCGTCTGGAATAATACCGAGTGGCTTTCCGTCAGGACCGATCAGATACTTGCTCTTTTGCGTTTCAAACAGAATTACTGTGAATACTGTAACGATTGCTGCAATCAGGAATCCCCATTTGAAATCATTAGGATCACCTGTCTCACCGAAGTAACCGCAAACCAGCGGGGCAAAGAAAGAACCCACATTTACACCCATATAAAATATAGTATAAGCAGAATCCAGGCGTCTGTCTCCCGGTTCATAAAGTTGTCCGACCAATGACGAAACTGTAGGCTTAAAGCATCCGTTGCCTAAAATCAAAAAAGTGAGTCCCCCATACATCAACCAATGGGAAAGCTCTTTAGTATCCAGCATCGACGCACTGAAGAACATCAGGAACTGGCCTACTGCCATCATCATAGCACCCCAGAAAACGGAACGCCGGATGCCCCAGTATTTATCAGCAATATATCCGCCGATGAGCGGAGTAAGATAAACCAGTCCGGTATAACTGCCATAAATAGAGGCGGCATGTTCCTTATCGAACAAGAGTGCCTGGGTTAGAAACAGAATGAAAATAGCACGCATACCGTAGTAGCTGAAACGTTCTGCCGTGCTGGTAGCAAAGACGAGGTAAAGACCTTTGGGGTGTTTGGATGTACTCATTATAGTATAGATATTTTCTTTATGGGAGGCAAAGTTATAGAATCTGATGAAAAAAACGTTTCTGTATTCAAATAAATTGTCTCTCCTTTGTGCTGTAAGTGGAAAAAATATATTTTTGCATACGAAGAGGATGAGAAAAAGATTTAGCAGGAAAGAGGTGCAGTCGCCTCGTAAGCTCAAGAGCTTTCTTAGAATGTAAATACTCTGGTATAAATACCACGATTTACATTAGTAAATACTCATCCTCTTCCTTTTTTATCAGCTATGTAAAATGAATGGAATTCTAATAGCGGTACTGATTGTCACTGGCTTGTTGATTTACAAAATTATCTCTTCGAGTCGTAAACAGGAAGGATATAAAAGGTGGAAAGCCGGAAACCGCGGTAATACGGAAGATATTACCGATACAGAAGCTACCCGTAAAGGATGGTTCAGTCGGTACTTTGGTGCTTCTGCTCCGATAACCATTCCGTGGTTCGACGAGGAGGCGGTGGCGAAGTGTGCCAATCTGTTGGGAGTGAAAGAAGAGGTTCTGAAGGAGATATTGAAAGATATTTCCGGGCATTACCGGGAATTCTGGATTGGTAAACGAAAAGGAGGCTATCGTATGATTTCAGCACCGGACAAAGAGTTGAAAGCCATTCAGGACACTATCAATCATCGTGTTCTGTCCTTTGTGAATATTCATCCCGCAGCTACCGGTTTTCGGTGCAAGATGTCCATTTCCGATAATGTCCGGCCACACTTGGGCAAGCCCTATGTACTGAAAACTGATATTCATGATTTCTTTGGCTCTGTACGCAGTCCGCGGATACGGAAAATGTTTGAGGACATGGGATATCCGCCCAAGATTGCAAGAGTGCTTGCGGCTTTATGTTGTGTACACAGATGTTTGCCTCAGGGAGCATCTACCAGTCCGGCATTGAGTAATATCATCTCTTATGAGATGGATAAAAAACTGGCGGCACTGGCTACTGAATATAATCTGGTTTATACCCGCTACGCGGATGATCTCACCTTTTCAGGAGATGTCTTTCCGGCGCAACAGATATTGCCTCTGATTAAACAGATCATTCGGGAGGAAAAGTTTGAAATCAATCATAAGAAAACCCGTTTCCTGAGTGGGCATAAGAGAAAGATTATCACAGGCGTTTCCATCAGTTCCGGTGTGAAGCTGACCATTCCTAAAGCAAAGAAAAGGGAGATACGCAAGAATGTCCATTTCATTCTTACGAAAGGGCTTGCGGAGCATCAACGCCGAATAGGTTCTCATGATCCTGCTTACCTGAAGCGTCTGATCGGGACTCTTTGCTATTGGCGGTCAATAGAACCGGATAATGTGTATGTGTCCGATTCTATCGCAGCCTTGAAGCGCTTAGAGAGAAGTTATTGATTGTTGCGTTTCTGAGTTGTCGGTTCTATATCGTAGTATCCCTCTTCTGTTTTTATAATCTTGGATTTTCCCTCTTTTACCCATTTGTTCCAATCGTCGAATAGTCCGGTGATATACTGGAACAGGTCTTCCGCAATATTGATTTCCGCACCCGATTTCAGGTTCAATACTAATTGGTCGTTTTCAACGGAAAGGAATTTCTTAGCTCTGTCTACTGCAATTAAATAAACCGTTTGATTGTATGCACGGTCTTCGTTCAATCCCGTGTGGTAGTTGTAGGGACCGATTGCATCGTCAGACATTGGGCGCTTGGTTTCCAAAAAAGTGGTGTCGGTGATGGAAGCCCGTAACTTGCGGGCCTCTTCCCATGCTTTCTTATGCTCCGCGGCAATCTCTTCGTTTTTGATGTCCTCTTGAATTTGCCTGTACATGGCTTTGAACTCAGGCCCTTCACCTGAAATCGCAAAATTACCGCTTTCGATGCGAGCGTTCACCAAAGGATTACATACTACCTTGTTGTTGCATACAAAACCGATATGCTTGCCTATCGACTGTTCGGTAGCGTCTGCCCATATCTTAATGGACTGGTCGTTCACTCTACCCACAATCTGATAGGCCATTTTACCTGTTCGCTCACTCATAAAAGAGTCAAGCCTTATAGAAACAAAATCTTTGGTTGTAACGATGGGCTCTACCGAAAGGCTGTCTTGTGCGCCGCTTGTGATGTAGTACCAGCCGTTGGGGCGGTATGGTTCAAAACTCCTTCCCAATGAAGTTAACGTTAAAGACGTAATTACTAATAAAACAGTGAACGTTTTCATGGTCTGACTTTTTATATGTAGTTATTCAATCTTTATTTTAGTCCGACAACTACCTCATGGATTGATGAATGAGTCGGAATATCCGGTATCAAACATAAGATGCTCATTGTCATCTTCTAAATAATAGCTTAGAGCTGGTTCACCTAAATAATAATCATCTATATAGTTGTTGTACCTCTTTTGCAAAGATAACAACTAATCAACGTAATAACTATATAGACAGGGCAAAATAAACTTGTTTATCAGGCATTTTTTTATTGTGATACAGAAATGCTGTTACTTTTTTCTGTTTCCCTTAATAATCCGCATTAACTTATTCTTTATGAGTTGTTTTCTCAACGGAGACAAGCGATCGATGTACAATTTTCCTTGTGTGTGCTCAAATTCATGCTGAATGATTCGTGCGGTATAGCCGTAGTAAGTCCTGTTTTGCTCTTTGAACTCATTATCCTGATACCTGATTGTCACCGACCAGGGGCGTGTAACTTCTTCGTAAAGGTCGGGAATACTCAGGCAACCTTCCCCTGCAGTCCATGCTTTCTCGCTATAAGCTATTATTTTTGCATTGATGAATGTTTCCTCTATTCCGCAATCCTCTTCCACAAAGAAGTGTTCTCTTTCCTTAGCGGACATATATGTATAGGTATCTCTGCTGTTTACTATGAACAGCTTGATGGGAAGATTGATTTGTGGTGCGGCTAATCCGCATCCGTCCGCATCTCTCAGCGTCTGCCACATGGTTTCTATAACTTCCTGGATATTGGGATAATTCTGTTCTATGTCTTCACATTCTTTTCTTAATACGGAGTTGCCGTAGACGGTTATCGGTTTAATCATATTCTTTTTTGTGGCAAAGGTAGGTTATAACTACCATTGTTCATCATAAATTTAGACGTATTTTCTATGTGTATACATAAGTTCTTTGCTGCGAAATTATATATATGCAAAAGGTGTTTTGAAAGCTTTAAGATGTACTCTTGACCAGATATTCTACATTTTCTGACCAGTTTTTAGTCGTTTTTGCCAATAAAAGTACAGTACTTTTATTGGCAAAAACGACTAAAAACTGGTCAGAAAATGT
>ENA-OYCP01000391-OYCP01000391.1-human-gut-metagenome-genome-assembly--contig:-NODE-391-length-10217-cov-3.628420_pt1 | contig 10217 bp, 9 predicted proteins | sample MGYA00243454_ERZ652875 | MGnify/ENA primary metagenome ERZ652875 (study PRJEB26926, sample SAMN06164783) | human gut metagenome | biome: ENVO:00009003; feature: ENVO:2100002; material: ENVO:00002003... | reverse complement strand
CGTCGGCAGCGTCAGATGTGTATAAGAGACAGTCCGAACTCGGTCTCGAAGGCGAAGTTGCCTATCATGCGCTCCTCGGCACCCTCGGTGGTGAGGTCGAGCACGTCCACGCCCGCGCAGCGGACGCCCGCGGCCGTGTCGTAGTAGTGGCCCATGAGCTGATAGCCGCCGCAGACGCAGAGGAAGGCGGCCCCGTCCTCGGCTGCGGCGCGGATGTCCGCGCCCTTGCCGCCACGCAGGTCCTCCAGCAGCAGGCCCTGCTCAAAGTCCTGGCCGCCGCCGACGAAGAAGAGGTCAAAGCCGCCCAGAGGCCGGCGCTCGCCTATCGGCAGCTCCGTTACCGTGCAGCCTATGCCGCGCCACTCCAGGCGCTTTTTTATGCACAGCACGTTGCCCCGGTCGCCGTAGAGGTTCAGCACATCGGGGTAGAGGTGGCAAACACGCAGCTCCATCACTTCCAGAACTCCTTTCTGCCGCAGCGGGCCGCGAGCGCGGCGCGCAGGGGGAGCATTGCCGTATAGGTGGGCAGGACGCAGACGTTGCCCTTGCACCCGGCTATGGCGTCCATGAGCTCGGTGACGCCGTGGATGAGGCGGATGTCGTCCTCGTTCGCCCCGGCGTATTTGAGGCGCAGGCGCATGTCCTCGGCGCGGCTGCCGGAGACGATGATGCTCATCGGCTTGCGCTCGGGCTCAAAGAGCCGCTCGTAGGCCGCGTCCCAGATCCAGGACACGTCCGTGCCGTCGGCGATCTCATCGTTGAGGCAGAACACGGCCGTCACGCCGGCGGGCAGCGTGGCGAGATAGTCTATGGCCCGGTCGCAGCCCGCGGGGTTCTTGACAAGGACCATCGTGACCTTCGCCCCGCCGAGCTCAAAGCGCTCCATGCGGCCGAAGCCGCTCTCGATGTGGGCGAGGGAGCGGACGGCGGCCTTGGCGTTTATGCCGAGGGCCGTGGCGGCGGCGACGGCGGCCGCGGCGTTGTAGAGGTTGTAGGCCGCGGGCAGGCTGACCGCCGCGGGCAGGAACTCCCCGTCCACGCGCAGCTCTGCGAGGCTGCTGTCGGGCTCGAGCGAGTCCACCTCGACAACGGCGACGTCGGGCTCCGTGCGGGAGTAGCCGCACTTAGGGCAGCGGAAGCCGCCGAGGTGGGCGAAGGTGTGGTAGTCGTATTCGTACTCAGCGCCGCAGAAGATGCAGCGGGGCGCGTCCGACACCGCCGCGGCCTCGCCGAGGGCGGCGTCCATGCCGAAGAAGCGGACACGGTCCGGCGCGTCGGGCGCGAGGGAGGCGGTGAGCGAGCAGTCCGCGTTCAGGCAGACGCGCGTCTCGGGCGAGTGCGCCAGGCCCTCGCGTATGCCGGAGAGCGTGTGCGTGACCTCGCCGTAGCGGTCGAGCTGGTCGCGGAAGATGTTGGTGACGACGGCGACGGCGGGCTTGACCTCGCCGCAGACGCGGCGGAAGGCGGCCTCGTCGCACTCGATGACGGCAAAGCGGCGCTTCGGGCGGCCGAAGAGGTTGGCGTTCGCGGCAAAGTCCGCCGCGATGCCGCGCTCGAGGTTGGAGCCGGAGCGGTTTGCAAAGCAGTCGCGCCCCGCGTCGCGGAGCATCTGCTCAAGCATGCGGCAGGTGGTGGTCTTGCCGTTGGTGCCCGTGACCATGACGGCGGTCACGCCGCGGGAGAGCCGGGAGAGCATGTCCGGGCAGACGCGCAGGGCTATCTTGCCCGGCAGGGCCGTGCCGCCGCTCCCGGCAAGCCTCAGCACAAGGCGCACCAGCTTGCAGAGCAGTATGGCAAAAAAGAGTCTCATGTTTTATCGCACCAGCCTTCAGCAGCTTATCTCGCGTCCGGCGGCCTCGCGGCCGCGGTTGGCCTCGAGCACGGGGCGCACCCGCTCGGTGATATAGCGCTCCGCCTGCTGCGGGGCCATGCCCACGAACTTGCGCACGTCCATTATCTCGTCGAGCTCCGCGCGGTCGAGCTTGAAGCGCCCGTCCGCGAGCAGCCTCTCAGCCAGATCGTTCCCGCAGCCGGTCTCCTTCATACGCCGGGCGGTGTCCACGGAGTATTCGCGGATGACCTCGTGCAGCTCCTGCCTGTCGCCGCCGAGGGCGACGGCGCGCATGAGGATGTTCTCCGTGGCGAGGAAGGGCAGCTCCTCGTTCAGGTGGCGGGACATCATGCCGGGATAGACGCGGCAGCCGCGCATGACGTTGGCCGCGAGGCTGAGCACGGCGTCCGTGGCGAGGAAGGCCTCGGGGATGGAGATGCGCCGGTTGGCGGAGTCGTCCAGCGTGCGCTCCAGCCACTGGGTGGAGGCGGTCATCGCTGGGTCCATCGCCAGGGCCACCACGTGGCGCGCGAGGGAGCAGATGCGCTCGCAGCGCATGGGGTTGCGCTTGTAGGCCATGGCAGAGGAGCCGACCTGACCCTCGGTGAAGGGCTCGTCAAACTCCTTCTCGTGCGCCATGAGGCGCAGGTCCGTCGCCATCTTCGCCGCGCTTTGGGCGATGCCGCAGAGGACGTTGAGGAGGAAGGAGTCTATCTTGCGCGTGTAGGTCTGGCCCGTGATGGGCAGCACGCGGTCAAAGCCCATGTCGGCGGCGATGCGGCGCTCGAGCTCGTTTGCCTTTGCCGCGTCGCCCTCAAAGAGGGCGAGGAAGCTGGCGCCTGTGCCCGTTGCGCCCTTGCAGCCGTAGAACTCGAGGTGCCCGAGCTCGAAGTCCAGCCGCTCGAGGTCGAGCATGAAGTCCTGGATCCACATGCAGGCGCGCTTGCCCAGGGTAGTGGGCTGGGCGGCCTGGAAGTGCGTGTAGGCCAGCACGGGCGTGTCCTTCTGCGCCCAGGCGAAGTCCGCAAGGGCCTCGATGACGTTCAAGAGCAGCCCGCGCACCTGCTCCATGGCGTCCCGGTAGGCGATGAGGTCGCCGTTGTCGTCCACAAAGCAGCTCGTCGCGCCGAGGTGGATGATGCCGTGGGCCATGGGGCAGTGGTCGCCCCAGGCGCGGATGTGGGCCATGACGTCGTGCCGGAGCTCCTTCTCATAGCGCGCGGCGGCCTCGTAGTCGATGACGTCGAGGTTCTGCCTGAGCTCGGCCACCTGCTCCGCCGTCACGGGCAGGCCGAGCGCGCGCTCGTTTTCCGCCAGCGATAGCCAGAGCCGGTGCCAGGTGGTGAACTTGTAGTCGGGGGAGAATATCTGCTGCATCCGCTCCGACGCATAGCGCGTGCAGAGGGGATTTTCGTACCTGTCTTTTTTCAAAGTCGACACTCCAGATACCAAGAATTTTTAAACTCCACTATATTATCACAAACTTCCGCGCCATACCAGAGAGATATTAGCATTTCCGGGCCTTTGAGCGTAAAAAAGCGCGCCGCATTGTGCGGCGCGCTTTGGCTATGTTTACTGCTTTTCTCAGACGGCCTCGAGACCGGCCTTGAAGGCCTTGCGGTTCATCTCGAGGAAGGCGGGCTTGACGCAGGCGGTGAGCGCGGCGTCCCAGTTGAGGTCCTCAAGGCCGAGAGCCTTGACGGTGGCGCCGAGGAGGACGACGTTGGCGGCCTTCTCGTTGCCGAGCTCGCCGGCGATCTTAGTGGCCTTGATGACGCGGACGTCCGAGGCCTTCTCCTTGACGCGGTCGATGCAGTCCTCGGGGTAGGAGGCCATGCCCTGCAGCGTGGGCAGGGACTGTATCGCGTGGTCGTTGATGATGACCACGCCGCCTTCGACCTTCACGTCGTCGAGGTAGCGCAGGGCTTCCATCTTCTCGAAGGCCACCAGCACGTCGGCCGAGCCCTTGCCGATTATGGCGGAGTAGACCTTGTCGCCGTAGCGGACCTGGGTCGTGACGCTGCCGCCGCGCTGGCTCATGCCGTGTATCTCGCTCATCTTGACGTCATAGCCGGCCTCGATGAGCGCGTAGCTAAGTATCTTGCTGGCCAGGATGGTGCCCTGGCCGCCGACGCCGCAGAGGACGACGTTCTTAACGTTTGACATATCAGCCACCCACCTTTCCAATAGCTTTCTTCGGGCAGACCTGGGCGCAGACGCCGCAGCCGGCGCAGGCCACGCGGTCTATGTCCGCCTTCTTCGCGCCGCCGTCGAAGCTGATGGCCGGGCAGCCGAGGCGCAGGCAGCTCTTGCAGCCGATGCAGTCGTCGTGGTTGACGGCGTACTTGGCCTTCTCCGTGCCGAACTCGGCGATGTCCTCGGGGCTGCGCTTCTTGAGGGCGCAGGGGTAGCGGGTTATGACCAGCGAGGGGCCTTCAAAGGCTATGGCCTCCTTGAGGGCCTTGCGCGTGGCCTCGAGGTCCATGGGGTTGACCTTGTGGATGTCGGTCATGCCGAAGGCACGGGCGACGCCCTCGATGTCCGCGGGGTAGGCGTGCTCGCCGGTTATGGTGTAGCCGGAGCCGGGGTTCTCCTGGTGTCCGGTCATGCCGGTGATGCGGTTGTCGACGACGATGAGCGTGACGTTGGAGTGGTTATACACCGCGTCGAGCATGCTGTTCATGCCGGTGTGGAAGAAGGTCGAGTCGCCGACGACGCCGACGATCTTCTTCGTGTCGCCGAACTTCTCCATTATCTTCGCCGCGCCGTGGGCCATCGAGAAGCCGGAGCCCATGCAGAGGGCGAAGTCCTTGGCGTTCAGCGGCGGGTTGCCGGAGAGCGCGTAGCAGCCGATGTCGCCTATGGCGATGACGTCCTTTATCTTGCCCAACTCGTAGAAGAGGCCGACGTGCGGGCAGCCGGCGCAGAGCATCGGCGGGCGGCCGGGGACGACGGACTTGTCGTACTCGAGGGTGGGCGTGACCTCGCCGGTCAGGGACTTGCGGACGATGTCGGGGTTGAGCTCGCCCTCGATGGGGATCAGCGCCTTGCCGATGCACTCGATGCCGGCCGCGCGCATCAGGTCCTCCATGTAGGGCTCCAGCTCCTCGACGACGTAGAGCTTCTTCACCTTGGCGGCGAACTTCTTGATGCTCTCGAGCGGCATCGGGCTGGTCATGCCGCACTTGAAGTAGGAGGCGTTGTCCCCGAACACCTCGCGCGCGTACTGGTACGCCGCGCCGGCGGAGACGATGCCGACCTCGTCGGTGTGCCACTCCTCGCGGTTGAGGGGACATACCTCGGTGTATTCCCTGAGCTTCTGCCAGCGCTTTTCAACGGCGGTGTGCATGCCCTTGGCCATGGCGGGGACGGGGTCGAACTTCGCGCGGTTCTTGACGTATTCTTTCTTGCGCTGCTCCTGCACCTCGCCGAACTCGACGAGGCTCTTGCTGTGGCAGACGCGGGTGGTCATGCGCAGCATGACGGGGGAGTCGAAGCGCTCGCTGAGCTCGTAGCCCATGACGGCCATGTCCTTGGCCTCCTGGGAGTCGGAGGGCTCGAGCATAATTATCTTGCCCATGCGCGCGTAGAAGCGGTTGTCCTGCTCGTTCTGCGAGGAGTGCAGTCCGGGGTCATCCGCCGAGACGAAGCACATGCCGCCGTTGACGCCGGTGTAGGCAAAGGTCAGCAGCGGGTCGGCCGCGACATTCAGGCCGACATGCTTCATCGCCGCGAAGGAGCGGCCGCCGACGATGGAGGCTCCGACCGCCGCCTCGAAGGCGACCTTCTCGTTGGGCGCCCACTCGCAGGCTATGGAGTCTTTGTACTTCTCGGCAACATTCTCCAGTATCTCCGTGCTCGGGGTGCCGGGATACGCGGAGGCAAAGGCCACGCCGGCTTCGTAAAGGCCGCGGGCGACGGCCTCGTTGCCGGTCATCAGGTTTTTGGCCATGTTCTCACCCTTTCAAGTCATAAGTTCAGCCGCCGGGAAGCGGCAGCCTGTTCGCTAAGTAATCCGGTCAAATTCATAATATATTTAAAATTTATAAAAGTCAATAGCGATTATATGCTTGAGATATAAAATTATAACAAATATTTACGACAGAAACGACAAATCCCCTCTTGCAAAGCCGTGCAGCATGCTTTATACTTTAATAAAAAGCCCCACGCGGGCGAAACGAAACGGAAAGGAGCGGTCGGCCTGTGGAAGAGGACATGAAGATCAAAAAGGTCTCCGCCTCGGAGCAGGTCTGCGAGGCGATACAGGACCAGATAAGCGCCGGAGTCTGGAAGGTCGGGGACAAGCTCCCGTCGGAGAGCGACCTCGCCGCCAAATTCGGCGTGAACCGCCTGACCGTGCGCATGGCGCTGCAAAAGCTCAACGCCCTCGGCATAGTCGAGACCCGCACGGGCAGCGGCACCTTTGTCATAGAGTTCGACTTCGAGAGCTACCTCAAGACCGCCTCGCGCTTTTATGAGCAGAGCGGCATGATGCAGAACGTGCAGGAGTTCCGCATACACATTGAGATAGAGTGCGCCCGCCTAGCCATAGAGCGCGCCACGCCGGAGGACCTCGAAGAGCTCGAGCGCCTCGCCCTCAGACACCGGGAGGCCTGGGCGGAGACGGAGGGGCTCACGCACGAGGAGTGGTGCAAGCGCGTCGCCGCCGCGGACCTCGCCTTTCACGAGCACGTCTGCCGCATCTCGCACAACCCGCTCTATGCCTACGCCTTTGCCGTCGCGCGCGAGCCGATACACCAGTACATGCTCTTCTGCCTCTCCAAGTGGATGCCGGAGCTGGTGCGGAATTTCAGGCTCGACCGACACCGCGACATACACTACTGCATCTATGAGTCCATCAAAAACCGCGACTTCACCGCCTGCCAGAGCGACTACGCCGCGATGATAGAGTCCTACACAAGAGTGAACTGGTCCATGCCCGAAGTGGGTTGAGGACGAGAGATATGGGAGGGAAAGCGGCCCGTCAGGGCCGCTTTTCTATTGACAAACCCGTCCTACACATGTAGTATAGTCTCATACTACACTTGTAGGAGGGAAACGCATGAAGCTGACGGAGGCCGAGTGGTCGGTGATGGAGGCACTGTGGGCGGGGGAGAGCTTCTCGCTCGGCGAGCTCACGCGCGCGCTCTATCCTGAGCACGGCTGGAGCAAGAACACGGTGCACACATACCTGACGCGCATGGAGGCCAAGGGCCTTGTTAAGATAGACCGCAGCTCCACGGCGCCGTATTCGGCGGCAGCGGCGCGGGAGGACTGCGCCCGGCAGGAGAGGGACGAGCTGCTCAACAAGGTCTACGGCGGCGCGGCGGGGGACCTCATCGCCGCATTTTTGAAGGAGACGCACATCTCCGCCGACGAGGCGGCGCGGCTCCGGCGGATGCTCGACGAGATGGAGGTGTAGCCGTGGGGAACATCTGGGAGTTCCTGCTGCAGACGCTCACCGTCTCGCTGACAGCGGCGGTGCTGCTCATCGTAAAATACCTGCTCGCGGACAAGCTCTCGCCGCGCTGGCAGTACGGCATCTGGGGCCTGCTGGCCCTGCGCGCGCTCATCCCCGCGGGGATGACGAGGCAGGTGCTGCTGCCTCTGCCCGCCTGGGTGGACATGTGCAAGACGGCGGCGGAGCGCGGCCTCGCCTCGGCCTATGCCGGGCCCTGGGACGCCATGGACGCCAAAAGCGTCCTGCCCTGGCCCTCAGGCGCGCCGGAGAGCGTCACGGACTGGCTGTTTGTAGCCTACGCCCTCGGCGCGGCGGCGTATCTGCTCTGGAAGCTCGCGGCCTATATCCGGCTGCGGCTGGCGCTGCGCCGCGGCGCGCCCGCCTCGGAGGCGGTGTCGGCGCAGATAGCCGGCGTGTGCGAAAAGTACGGTCTGCGGGCGAGCCGCGCCGTGGAGGTCGAGGGTCTGCCCACGGCCTTTGTCTGCGGCGTCTTCCGGCCAGTGCTCGCCGTGCCGAAGGGCGGCGTGGACGACAAGGTGCTGCTCCACGAGCTGCTGCACCTGAAGTATTTTGACGCGGCGCAGGGCATCTTCTGGTGCCTCATCCGCGCGCTGCACTGGTGCAACCCATTCATGCACTACGTCCTCGACCGCGTGGGCAACGACCTCGAGTCCCTCTGCGACCAGCGCGTGCTGGAGCGGCTCGAGGGCGAGGAGCGGCGCGAATACGGAGGCATACTGCTCGGCATGGCGAACGAGAAATACGCCCGCGCGCCGGGGACGAGCTCCATCTCCAACGGCGGCAGGAACATCTCCCGCCGCATCGCGGCCATCGTGCGCTTCAAGCTCTATCCGCGCGGCATGGCCCTGGCCTCGGTCTGCATAGCCATAGTGCTCGCGACGCCGCTGCTGCTCGGCACGGCGAGCGCGGACACGGGGCACATGCACCCTGGCCCTCAGAGGGAGCTCGACCGCAGCTTCGCCGTCGCGCGCACCACGCGCTGCCGGACCCCTGCCGCGGCGCTGGATACCTACGCTAAGGGGCTCCTCTACGATAACGGCGTATTTCTCACCGCCGCCTCGCCCTTTGAAAAGCACGAGGAGCTGTACGAGGGCATGCGCGCGAGCGGCGCCGATGGCTGGGTGGCCTATCACTACGAGGCCGTGCCAGAGCAGTACTCCATAGACACCGGCTCGGGCTATCTCATAAACAACCTCGTGAGCACAGAGGACGGCTGCGAGGCGGAGCTGGTGCTCACCGTCAGCTACGTTGCCGACCTGGAAAACGGCGGCTGGCTGAAGGACGCAGACGGCGATACGATCATCGGACTCTATGTCATCCCGGTGCGCGCCTACGAGGCCGAGGGCTGGGTCGTCGAGGAGACGGGCGAGCGGCAGTTTATCGCCGCCGACGCCATAGTGTATGACCCCGTCTCGCTCGCGCGTTGGGGTAACGATGTCCTGCCCTGGCGCGACACCGTGAGCGTGGAGCGCGAGACCGGCACGGTTACGCTCCGGCGGAACATCTATGCCATGGCCTCGGACTCGAGTGTTGGCCTCGCGGGCGTGCCGCAGGGCTATTCCGACAGCGTTTACAGGCCCAATGCCGTGTTTCGCACCATGGCGGAGCTCTTCTGCGTGGAATATACCTGCAACGAGGCCAACTTCCCTCGGAGCGTGGCGAAGCTGGAGATGCTCCCGCTGGGCTCCGTGGACGAGGCCTATGCCATCGACGGCACGGAGTATGAGAGCAGCGGGTGGCGCAACGACAGCTGGGACGGGAAGGTCTATACCATGTCCGAGGAATTCCGCTACGACGCGCCGCTGCTGCCGGAGCCGGAGTTCAAAGCCGCCGCCGTGCGCATATCGCTCGACGGCGAGGTGGTGGACGAGTTCGTCATGGAAGGGGGCGCGGAGAATGGAGGAGCGTAAGGGCCTTTACAGCTCTCTGGGCAAGATAGCCTGGGGCTACGCACTCATATACCTGTACTTCAATATAAACACCATAGACCTTCTGCCCGACTGGGCGGGCTGGCTGCTCATATATTCCGCCCTGCCCGGCCTCGCCGGGGCGGGGGAGCCCTCGGCGATGCTGCTGCGCCCGCTCTGCGGCCTGCTTGCGGCCTGGGAGGGCCTTTGCTGGGTACTGACGGCGGTGGGAGAGCCTACGGAGCTCTGGGGCCTGTGGCTCATAGCCGCGGTGCTGACGCTCTACGTCCACTTCCAGCTCTTCACGAACCTCGCCTCCGCCGCGGAGCGCTTCGGCTGTCCCCAGCGGCGCAGTTTGCTGGTGCTCCGGACGGTGAACGTCGTGTTCACAACGCTGCTCTCCCTGCCCCTGCCTTTTGACGATGGCGGTGGCTGGCTCATCTGGCCATTTCTCGTCCTCTCGCTGGTGATAATCGTCCGGACGATAGTGGTGATGAACACCTTCCAGGCCAGCCTGAGGGACGGCATGGGCGAGGAGCCTGCACAGTAAAAAAGAGACCCCCTCGGGGGCCTCTTTTTTTATTCTATTTCCACGCTCCAATACAGGCTCAGACCGTTTGTGTAGAGCGAGGGGTAGAGCTCCTCGGAGAGGAGTATCTCCTCCGGCGTGGCTACGGCGAGGTAGAGCAGACCGTCGCGCGCGTCGTCCGGGTTCGAGTCGTACCTGCTGACGGAGGTATAGTAGCCGATGTAGCGAAAATCCACGGGGATGAGGGAGACGAGCCGTTCGCCGTCGAAGTCGAAGTACTCCTCATAGCTCCACCAGTCGCCGGCGTAGCCCGCGGTCTCGCGTAGGTCGTAGGCCGGACCCGTGACATAGACGCCGTCCGCGTCAGGCACGAGCGAATGCACGAGGCCGTGCTGCTTTACCAGCACCCAGTCCTCGCCGGCGACGAAGCTCGCGCCGACGTTTTCCTCGGAGCGGGGCAGCTCCAGG
>ENA-OYCP01000384-OYCP01000384.1-human-gut-metagenome-genome-assembly--contig:-NODE-384-length-10294-cov-4.260182_pt1 | contig 10294 bp, 10 predicted proteins | sample MGYA00243454_ERZ652875 | MGnify/ENA primary metagenome ERZ652875 (study PRJEB26926, sample SAMN06164783) | human gut metagenome | biome: ENVO:00009003; feature: ENVO:2100002; material: ENVO:00002003... | reverse complement strand
GTCGTCGGCAGCGTCAGATGTGTATAAGAGACAGACTTTATATGGTGCATCAGTCGGTGTTGTAGCTCCAATCCATAGCGGATAGTCGCCACCAACAAGCCCTGCCGCAACCGTTGTGTTGTCAGATTTCATAATCAAAAGCTGATTACCCTGCATAAATCGAAGAATAGCGTTTTGAGCCATGATAAGCGGAGTGTACACCGGTACCAAAGAATTAAACTTCTGCCAATAAGTTGTATTTGTTACTGGAATGGAATCACTGGACGTATGAGTTTTCAGACATTTATACGCGTTAAACGTATTGGCACCGGTAGTCACAATAGCAATATCCAAGTACCGGGTACCGGAAGTCAAAGCCTCGTCATTGCGATACTCTATGCCTTTAGCCCATTCGGATTGCCGGAGAATACAGCCCTGAAGCCCGTTTTTCCCCGGTTCCCCATTAGTACCGTCAATTCCATTTTTGGCCTTTCTTCGTATTAATATATGCCCTTGTGCCTCCATACCGGATTACTTCAATTTTGCCAATACTTCTTTTGCGATCTCTTTAGCCTTGATACGATAGTTCTGATAATCAGTATATTCTTTCAGATACTCGGCACGCTTATCTTCGTCAAGTTCCGAAGTTGTATCACGTGCCATTTCCAAATTGGCAAAAATGGCATCACGTTTGTTTGCATCATAACGTTCCATGATAATGGCGCTTACAATGCTGTCATAATCATGTTCCCCTTCAACATCCACATTTTCACAGACATACTGGTCTTCAACCACCACATCTTCCGAACCGGCCTTTTGAACAGCTTCTCTTCTCTCAAAGTCAAAGTAAATGCGTAGCAACGCACCTTCAAGTACAAATTCAATACCAGTCGGCAGTTCTCCTACAAGAGTTCCATAACTTTTCATAAATTACCTCCATTTTTATAATTATTCTTCAAAATAATAAGCACTCTTCCCGTCACCTAACGAACGCCGCTTGACAATCACATTTTCCACTGGAAAAATCTTTTGACCGTTATTCTCCGCTTCGCGAGCCTGATCCAACACATCTTTCAGGTTGTAACAGTTCGTTATGAATTTGCTACGTTGTCCGTTCTGTTCAAAAAGAACACAATATCTTCCTTCACCTTGCTTTGTCTTCACATTCGTTTCAAAGTCCACTACTGTTATAGGGACATTGAGAATATCCATCAATCTTGTTTCTTTTTACATCGAAGAACTTCTTTCCATCCTTCGTTCTACCACTCTGTTTGATACCTTTATCTGCAAAACTCATATCATTATTTGTTATTGTTCTCCATAAATTCTTACAATCTCCCCACTTGCACCAGCCCCAGTATGAAGCTCGTATCTCGCGGTTACGTTTCCGGCTTTTTATCCGTTTCACCTTTCGGGCAAAATTCTTTTTCATACTTTTGCGCATCCGAACATTATCTTTCGTGAAGCAATAGCCCAAAAAGTTAATCCTTCTTCCTCTTACTACGTTTTCGCTTTCTACGCTTTTTGTTCCCATTCTTTGTTTCTGTTCCTATCGGAGCGATACAGCTGTTAGCTTTGACTACCAACCCGACTTTTGCACTTTCCCGTTCATACGCACGAATGAGAAATAATGCTTCTGCCTTAGAACGAGCCAGCATAACATTATCATCGCAATATCTATGCAGGCATTTGACATGATATTTCTCCTTCATTGTATGATCTATCCGACTTGCCGCAAAATTGCCGATAGGTTGACTTGTAAATGCTCCAATTGGAACACCTCTTTTTCCGTTCAACTTCATTCTCCAATACGTCAATTAACTCCGTTCCGCTGTCATACGATAAAACAGCTATCTCAATCAGTTTAATAAATCGTTCATCTTTAAATTTCCTTCTCAATGCAGCAACAATAAGCTCATGAAGAATACTTTGATAAAACTTTTTAAAATCAGTTTTTACGAACCATTTGCATTCCGGGTACCGGCGAAGGAAACTTTTCATTCTCCTTACTCCAAAATGAAGTCCTTTTCCCTTAATACATGCACTCGTATCATAAATCAGACTTTTATAAATATCTTCTCCAATCACCCTCATAATCGCATGATGCAATATACGCCACGGGAAATATTTCTGTTTGACAATATCTCGGACTTTTCCAGCATCACTTCTTACCTTCATCACGCTATAATCCGGTGCCGGAAAATCCAATGTCAGAATCATCAACTGCAAAGCTCGGAGGTCTTCTTCTGGGTGAAGATTATGCCGCCTGATAAAACGATTTTTCTTAACCTTCCCATCTTGTGCCTCTCTGTCCGCTTCACGCAAATTGTTTATTTCTGCAATACGTTCAAGAATATATCCGACTCTTTTAGGTTTCTTTCCACCGCTTGCTTCTATCCGTCTATCGTCAGCCTCTATCCTTTCCGCTATAATTCTATCAATTTCATCATGTGACAGATTTCTCCAATCAATATCATTTCTTCCAATATTCACTGTTGCTTTGTTTTAAAATTTACACCATACTTCCAATTTTGTCTTGTTCAGACTATTTTAATTATTCCGATAACTGCAAGCTGTTTCTACTTGCTTGAATAATTCGCCCGGAGCTTTCGAGAACCAACCTACTAACACCGCTTGTTGCCTTCCGCAAATTGGGCAACCTTTCCGCATTCTTGATTTTCTGACATCGTAACCAATTGATTACTACGTTGCAACGATATAAATCCTGCAAGGTCATGGCTCGGAGAACTCGCAGATCACTCTACGATAAATAAGTATGGCGAGAGCCGATATTCGCATTCGAGTTCGACCAATCGTTATTCGAGTTCGCATAAGCGAGGCCGCAATTCGCACCGTTATTCGCATTACCGCCCCAAAGAACCAGCTCTTGTTCCCCTCTACCAACCGTCCACGCCTTTCGGCTTTCGTCCCGTTATCCGTAGCCGTAAAACGAGAAGGTGGACGGGTTTTAATTAATTGAAATTCAAAGAACTAATATTTCAAAATCTATCATGCAGCCATCAAAGATGCACCGCTAACAAATGTTAAATCTCCAAAATACGCAAGGCGAGAGCCGAAATACGCACTCGAGCCCGACCAATCGCTAGCCGAGGACGCATAAGCGAGGCCGCAATACGCACCGTTACCCGCATAACCGCCCCAAAGAACCAGCTGCCCAGTAGTGTTTGCCCATGAATAATCAGCCCAATAAGAAGTGCTATTTCCACCAATCTTTTTCGGGAAAATATCAAAATGCTCCCCAAGAATTATTTCCTGCACTTGACCGGAAACTGTCTGCCGGGTAGCTTGTCTGTATTCACCATTTGGATGCGCAGCTAATTCAGCAGTAGTTGGTAAACGGTTTCCCTTATAAATGAAAATCTCAGTTCCACTTTGAGCACTATTGTTGGAACTACCACAAAATACTCCTTGCAGAAATTCCCATTGCCACCCATAAGGATCTTCTATACCCATCATGTTCACCCGTGAGCAATCCACCCCAGTATTACTTCCATTCACCACAGAAATAGCAATTTTACCCCAGTTGTCACCGAGACTTTTTGTTGCACCAGTTTTCAAAGCTGCCGCAGCAGCCCACAAATCTTTACTGGAGCTACCACCTACACCATAACCGAGTTTGGCTTGAATATTGGTATCTCCATATTGGGACAGTCCCAACATCATAATAAGTTTTCGCTGATCGTAATCAGTCAGCCCCCATTCCTTACCATTTACTTGTGCAGCAGTCCAAAATGCGTTGATCGTCTTGCTGCCTGCCGGTGCAACTCCTGAACGTGAGACAAGTGCACTACCTGACATGGAGCCTTTATATGCCCCGATACAATTATACATTCCACCGTTTGCCCCACCGATAAACTCACCGCCAATAGGTAGCATGGAGAGCCATAAGATCGGTACACCACTTACACTGTCAGTCTGTACACGATAATACAAACGCGGCCCTATCCACATCACATGCCCTTTGGTTTCATCTACCGTAGTACCATCGGCAAACACCGCACTATTGGTAGGGGATAATTTTGCCGCCCTTCCATCATTCGTTACAAGATAACGGCCACAATACAACTTGTATTCTGTCCATGCGGCTGTATTACCTATCACACCATAGTTTGTGCTACTTTGGATTGATTGTTTGATTGGAATCCCCCAAGCCACTTGCCTCAACATTTGTTCGTCACCATTATTGATAGCATTCATGAAGTTTTCTATGGTAATGCGTCTAACACTACCACCAACTTCCACCAGCACTGTATTGGAGCGTAGAATGGAAGTTACCAATGTTTCATTTCCTAATCCTTTAGTTGCCATAATATTATTTTGTTTTTTATGTTAATTAAAATGACACTCTGCCAAAACATCAACATCATATTGAGTCCCGTTTCTGTCGGTTTCCGTTGTTGTTACAGATATGGAATTTGTCGTAGAATGTTTCAAACTCTTCCAGTTTTCCTTATCCATCACATCCATAGTCCATGATGCGGAAGTGGGAGTATAAGTTAATCCAGTTGTCATATTTACAATCTTGGCACTTACTGTAACGGGCTGGCCGGTATCAACCTCTTTGTTGGAAGAAGTTATATAACACACAATCTGAAATTCATCTGCCGTGTCAACAATGCGTACCCCGGCACGTGCTATCGGTTGTGAAGCACCTGAAGACTGATAAACTTCCGCTATGAACAACTGGGTACCATCCACATCACCACGGGTAACAGTTATACTCTTTTGCCCGTTCTTATCAGCCCAAGCCGTCGTGTCCTTATACCATTTTATATAGTAATCGGTAATGGCATTGGCACCGGCATATAGCTTGGTAGTCAGAGTACAACTTGTTACTTTACTTGTTAGCTGCTCGGTACTTGCAAGAATAGCAAGATAATAAGAACTGGCTCCCATGTTCTGAATGGCAATAGGTAGCTCACCAGTCAAATTATATTCAACACCTGCCGTAGAAGCGACACACGAATAAGTCAATGTATCTCCTGCAACATTCGTTTTACTCGCCAAGTTTCCGATAATTTTAATGGCGCCGGTACCAGTATTCAAAGAAAATTTACCCGTACTGTCTTTTTTCCAACCTCCACTTTCAGCACCATTAAAATTTAAAGCCACCCCGTTGTAAGTCCAACTATGGCCTGACAAACTGACTGCTAACCCACGCGCCGAAGTTACTTTAGGTGTCCGTATCGGCTGATTTGCGGCCACACTCCAATCAGGAGAGACAGCCCCACTTTCTTCATCTACGGCCTGAAACAATGGAATGCCATTGTTTTCAAAAGTCAGCATAAGGCTGTCATTGGAGCGAAGGCGTTTGATCGTAATGCTATTTTGGGCACTATAATTTTCTGCCATATTCCCAACCTCCTTCCGATATAATTTGATTTATGCTTGTATTAGTGTAAACAATACCGTCCAACAACAGTATTCTATCTTCCAACCCTCCATCAAGAGAGGATAAACACATTACTTCCTTCTCATTCAAGATTATGGACTCTTCTTTTACCAAGTGCCCCAATAACAGCACCCCGGCATCCAAAGCCTTTTCCTTATTTGCTACAACATACCTCATATCAATTATTTATATATATGTTCCCGTTACTGTCCGTATATTCATTTGTCCCATCTGTCAATACAGAGAAAGCCTTTTTTTGCTCGGCCTTAATGTACACATCCAACCAATCATCAAGATAGGTTTCGCCAATACCGGTTCCATCCAACATTATCACTGTTTTTTCCCCTTCCTGCCACTGTACCCCAGTCTTGTTTGCACTATCCGTAAACCATACCATGCGGATAATCGGTGCCGGTATCGGTACAATTTCGCCATTCCACTGTACCATCGCTACATTTCTATGCAAAATTTCGTCAGGATTGATGGAAGCCTGACTTGCCGGTATGCACGTAAATTTGGGATAAACACGATTGATGGAAAATTGCTGTCTTGCAACCTCTTTTCCACCGACTTTCGCCAACAGCAAGTAATCACCTTTCTCAATCAAACGCAAATCCATTGTCAGTCCGGTTAAAGACAAAGCCACAATTTCGTGATTTGCAGTAGTCAGCCTCGTTTGACTGGATATGCTGTTTACCTGATAAAGTTCAATCGTATATCCGGTAGTTATTTTATTCACTCCCTTTGTTACCATAAGTGGAATGGTGCGCTCGTATGAATTTTCATCCAAAGCCGCATTCTTATTGGCCGTAGATGCGGAAATCAATTTGTTGGCTACCTTGTAATCATACAACAAGAGTTTGTCAAGAAATGGATTGTACTGGATTATCTGACTGTCCCCGATAGACAAACCGTATGTGTCTTCACTCTTATCTACCGTTGTCAACATTATGGAGTCAGTTTTTACGGGAATATTCACCCCCAGCCGGGTATCAGCTATTACACCTTCAAAATGTAACTCAAAACTTTCACCCGGAGCCACATTTCTACTTATGGTAATGGCGCCGCGTGTATCTCCAACCGTATCTATACTGTATTTCCCATTCCAAGAACTGATTGCAGAAAGATTTTTTCCATTAACAAACCAGTTCATTTCTGCCAATAAGGAATTGACATAAGGCATATCCCAACTACCGTCAGCGGCATTCGCTATGACTTCCGGTAAAATCACCAGCGGAGTAACTCCACGGTCAGGATCATATTCATTTGCCACCGGATTATAGACCTGATTAGCCGGACTGTTCGGTGTCATTATTTTCAAGCTTACTGCAATGGTAAGCGGTTGAAACTCTTTCCTGATTCTTTTCTTTTCACTCTCTATCATATTGTCACAATTGCTTCTACTGATGCAACATCGTTCGTTGCCGTTATGGTAAACAAGGTACTTGCTATCGTTACTGAATTATTTCCTAAATCACTAATTTCCTTTGTGTTATATATCGTTATTGAACCGTTGAAATCTTTATGCTTGATATTCCAAGCCTCATCATCGGCAGTATCTCCACTATCCCTTCGGATAGTCCATTGTCTAACTGTGTCAGTAATATCCTCCCAACCTTTGAAGACCTTGCAGGTAATTTCCATTGATTCACCATAAGCAAGAAAATTATCACCCTGTGTATCAATCTCAATGCGTACCGGTGCATCTATCTGTAACTGTTCGATTGTACCAGTCATATAAATGTTGTTCAGATAAGCGGAATAACCGGTCATATTCAATCCAAAGATGTTGAGATTGCTCAAATCTCCATCCTGCATTGCGATCATGCTCTTTGTAAACTCCCAGTCATTTACACCCACCAAGAAACGGCGGTATGTCCTTGTCTCATAAGCGGAAGTCTGGCGTTCTTTGTTTGTAAAATTGCCATAAGCGACAAAATGCAAAGCCTCACACGGATGGAAAGAATATTGCCAACGGTCAGAAACACCACGAAGCACATAGCGGAACCGTTTGTTTGTCCCGGCATCCAATATTTCTGTAATACGAAAATAGATTGTACAGAAACCGGCAAACATACGGTTGCCACGGCTATCATCTATATCAGATACCGCATTATTCCCCGGCGTTTCATAGTCATGGAAATACCCCATGCAAATATCATCCACAGCCACAGCACCTATTTCACCGTCTTGTAATTTCAAACTTATCGTCCCGGAACGTAGCAAGTTACCGTCAGCATCATAATCAGGCTCAACACTCTCTATAATTCCAGCACCGGGAGAACGCCATTTGTCACCAAGTACAATTTCAGCACGGTTGAAACGCAATTCCGGCACCTCTAAAAACCTGCGTAATGTGAGGCTTTCCATGTACCCACGTCCCATACTGTCTATTTTCGCCCCAAAGCCGGTTAACCCCTCTGCAAAACCACTTGCACCAAAGATGGCACCGGCTAAGAAGCTGATAAGTCCGGCTGCCGTATCATTATGGGTGCGCGAAAGAAAAAGCTGATTGCCCAGTGAACGGATGATAGACTGTATCTGTTGGGTATTCAAGCCACCGGTTCCCTGCCCACCACCTGCAATAGAATCTATCTGATTTTGGATTTTTTCAAGCGATCCAACAGCTTTTTCCTCCCGAAGTGTCATAGTGTACTTCGGTATCATATCTTCTCCCTCTTTAATAATAAGGGTATCAATAATGATGCTACCTTCAATACCAAGATCACTATCAGTGAATAGCATTAAGTCCCCTTCTTTCAAAGTATCATGTATGCTTGCTTCCCCCCTTGCAACAGCTTCATCATGTTGGCGTGCCATGAATATATCATCCACCTTCGGTTCATACGAATAGCGCACATAGTCATTCTTTTCAAGATATTTTTTCGCGGTAACAAGTAACCGTTGTGAAGCTGCCTGAATATAAACGTCCGGCATACCAATATAAAGCAGGACAAACTTGTCACCGGACTTTATATTGTAATCCTTGTATGGGAAATATAATTTCAGACTTTCATCATATACACGGTTACAAGTCAGCACATATTTATTGCCCTTCTTCTCACATTTGGTTATTTCAAAATCCCGGCCACCACACATGCCATTTTTCATGCTAATGGTGGCTGTTTCAGAAGTCAGATAATCGTTTATATTGAAACCAACATCTTTTAGCGTTATTGTAAAAGGTGGGACATCTTCACCTTCTTTCAGGCTATCCATTGTACCATCATCTGTCAGTTGTTCAGCATCAGCCACTTCGTCAAGATTACCATTATCCCCGGCATCCAACGATACATAAATACCTGCATCTTTCAACTGTTCGGCGGTCATACCTTCCATTGAAGGACATATTTCCTCCAAATCACCGGTACCGTCAAAATAAACACTCCCTTCCCGAATGCCAAGCACAGCAATATTCTTGCTGTCAATATATGGATCAAGCGTTGTCTTAGGAAAATCAGGTAACATCAGATTTTCCACGGCCATGTTATTCGGCAAATAATTGGTAAGAGAACTGTTTGAGAGCTTATTATAATACCGGTTAGGCATATTTCTTGTACTACCGTATGCACGCAACCGGGTAATAATCTGTTGATCCGCATCGGCTGTACGTTGAATTTCGTACAAACCGTTTCCACGTCCATACTTGAAAATATTGCCCACAGCAATACCGGCAGTACCGATTGTTATTGTCCGTCCACGAATAACGAAGTTCGCAGCAAATTTTGAATTGAACAACTCCAACGCACCCCATACCTTTATATTGTTCACATCAATGTTTACGTTGGTAGTGCTCACATATTCAGGGTGTACGACAACCGTCCATTTTTGTGCCCCGGTATATATACGGTCAAGATTTACTTGAACACGGTCTGCCAAATCTTGTATAGACGAAGCGAAGAAACTGAACTTAGGTAAAGAAGTGAAGTGTATCTGATTATCACTTTTCACATAATCAAGAAAATCACATCGCGTCAATTCATCTCCCGGCCAGTTGAACTTTACGTTATCATAGACAAACGCTTCTCCCGAAGTTTTTCTTGCCGCCTTTTTTAATGCCGTAGGATCATAGTTTATTTCAAACTTCTCGCCACGGTACATGACATAATCACCTATCTCAAAAAGAATGGGTACGGCACTTTTCAGAGTGCTTGTCACAAAACATGCACCCATCCATGTACCATTATACTCCAAACTTTTCAGTGTACAACGTACCGTATTGCCAGTTTTATCATAAACCTTCCATGCCATACAGCTATACTTTTTCAACCAATGCAACTATCTTTGTCGGTTCCGCAACACTATACGAGGGGATTATTTGAGTTCGAGGATCAGTTACTCTGAATTTTACCGGGAAGGTCAAGACTTCATCCATATTGGACTTGTTAAATTCAAAATCTCCAACCTCCAGCAAGTAAAGTCCTTGCCGCCCGATACCTGTGTGCGAGTTATATATTTTCAAGGTGGCACCGTCACCATTTTCCCCCGTTAGATAGTTTTGAAAGGCCATGATTTTATCGTATGCAGTACCTAAATCCCCTTTATAGCACATTTCGGCCTCCAAGTCGTATGCTTTTAATGGTAGCTTATCGGGTATGTAAGTATCTTCACCGTCTTCTTCCGGCCAATCTCGTTTTGGTAAGTCTTTCGTTTCCCCACCCGGTTTGAACGGAAATTCAGTGCATACAATCCCAAAATGCGCCAAGCTGTCTTTGACCGGAGCATTCTCGGTAGTTTTCTGCATCAAAATAGAATACGGTTCGTTCATATACACATATAAAAAAAGAGCTTGCCGCAGAGATATTTAGTCTCCACAACAAGCTCTATGGCCTTATACTTTAATCTTATTTCAACGCAAATATAGTCTGTCTCTTATACACATCTCCGAGCCCACGAGACTCG
>ENA-OYCP01000383-OYCP01000383.1-human-gut-metagenome-genome-assembly--contig:-NODE-383-length-10298-cov-7.361613_pt1 | contig 10298 bp, 5 predicted proteins | sample MGYA00243454_ERZ652875 | MGnify/ENA primary metagenome ERZ652875 (study PRJEB26926, sample SAMN06164783) | human gut metagenome | biome: ENVO:00009003; feature: ENVO:2100002; material: ENVO:00002003... | reverse complement strand
CAAGGACCCTCTGATTAACAGTCAGATGCTCTAACCGACTGAGCTAAGGAAGAATGTTGTTTTTTCTCAAATGCGCTGCAAAAGTAATAGGATATTTTGAAATATGCAATATCTTTGCAAAAAAAATATCGAAGATGGATAAAATAATTGGGTTGGGCAATGCTTTGGTCGATGCGCTGGCAATCATTGAAGATGATAATATTTTGACGGAGATGCAGCTTCCGAAAGGAAGCATGACGCTGATTGATGAAGATAAGTTCTTGAAAATTAGTGAGTATTTCAGCCGGATGAAGACGCACTTGGCTAACGGAGGTTCTGCCGGAAATGCGATTCGGGCAATGGCATGCCTTGGTGCGGGTACGGGATTCATCGGAAAAGTAAGCAATGACTTTTACGGTAACTTTTTCCGGGATAGCCTGCTGGAACGTGGGACAGAGGCGAATTTATTGCTTTCCACTACCCTTCCGTCCGGTGTAGCCTCTACTTTCATTTCTCCTGATGGGGAGCGTACTTTCGGCACTTATTTGGGGGCGGCTTCTACATTGAAGGCGGAAGATCTTTCGCTGGATATGTTCAAAGGATATGCTTACCTATTTATAGAGGGGTATCTGGTGCAAGACCATGATATGATTCTCCGTGCCATTGAGCTGGCTAAAGAGGCCGGCTTACAAGTATGTTTGGACATGGCGAGCTACAATATAGTAGAAGGAGACCTTGAATTTTTCTCTCTGTTGGTCAACAAATATGTGGATATTGTTTTTGCCAATGAGGAAGAGGCAAAGGCCTTTACGGGTAAGGAACCGGAGGAAGCATTGGACATCATTGCCAAAATGTGTAGCATAGCCATTGTAAAGGTGGGTGCCCGTGGTTCTCTGATTCGCAAAGGTACAGAGATGGTGCAGGTACAAGCGGCTCCGGTAGAGAAAGTGGTGGACACTACAGGAGCTGGCGACTATTTTGCGGCAGGTTTCTTGTATGGACTGACGTGTGGCTACTCGCTGGAGAAATGTGGCAAGATAGGCTCCCTTCTCTCCAAAGATGTGATACAAGTGGTGGGTACGGAGCTTCAGGCAGCACAATGGGAAAAAATCAAGGAAGAAATTTTATTAATTAATTAATGTGCTGATGTGCCAATGTGTTAATTGGCTGCGCAATATTTGTTTCGCTATTACGCTGCAGGTTATTAGCACATTGGCACATTGGCATATTAGCACATTATCATAATTATGAGAAGAATTTTAAAGATACGCTGGATGGTTGCCTTGCTGATTGTAGCGGGAGCCGTTTGTTTTTGGGGGTTTAAGAGTGGTGATAGCCGTAGTTTCCAAATAGCAAAGAATCTGGATATATTCAATTCCATTGTGAAAGAGTTGGATATGTTCTACGTGGATACGATTGATCCGAACAAGACTATCCGTGAAGGCATTGATGCCATGCTCTACTCGCTGGACCCCTACACGGAGTATTATCCGGAAGATGACCAAAGCGAATTGGAGCAGATGCTGAAGAATTCCTATGGTGGTATAGGTTCTGTGATTACTTGGAATCCGAAACTGAAACGTTCCATGATATCTGAGCCATACGAGAATATGCCTGCTGCCGATGTAGGCCTGAAAGCCGGAGATATTTTGATGGAAATTGACGGAAAAGACCTTGCCGGAAAGAACAACCAGGAAGTCAGCGAGATGCTTCGCGGACAAGTGGGTACCAGCTTCAAGCTGAAAGTGCAACGTCCCGGTACAGAGAAACCGTTGGATTTCGACATTGTGCGCCGTTCCATCCAATTGCCGTTCATACCTTATTATACGGTGCTGGATAATAATATAGGTTATATCAATCTCAGCACCTTCTCGGGGAATCCTTCCAAGGAGTTCAAGCAGGCTTTTCTGGACTTGAAGAAGCGGGGGATGACTTCGTTGGTGATTGACTTGCGGAACAATGGGGGTGGCTTGCTGGATGAGTCTATAGAGATAGCCAACTTCTTTCTGCCTCGCGGAAAAACACTTGTGACGACAATGGGTAAGATTAAGCAAGCCAGCAATACCTACAAGACATTGCGTGAACCGTTGGATCTGGAAATTCCTTTGGCTGTTCTGGTCAATGGCGGAACGGCTTCTTCGTCAGAAATCCTTGCGGGCTCTTTGCAGGACCTTGACCGTGCGGTCATTATCGGTAACCGTACTTTCGGTAAGGGATTGGTGCAGACCACCCGTCCGTTACCATACGGTGGTACCATGAAGCTGACGACTTCCAAATATTATATTCCCAGCGGCCGTTGTGTGCAGGCTATCGACTACAAGCACCGGAATGAGGACGGCAGTGTGGGACGTATTCCGGACAGCCTTACTACCGTGTTCCATACGGCTGCCGGACGTGAAGTGCGGGATGGTGGAGGCGTGACTCCGGACATTGCGGTGAAGCAGGAGAAGCTGCCCAACATTCTGTTCTATCTTGTCAATGACAATCTTATTTTCAATTATGCCACGGACTATTGCCTGAAACATCCTACCATCCCTTCAGCAGAGAAGTTTGAAATTACAGATGCCGATTATGCGGACTTCAAGACGATGGTGAAAAAGGCGGACTTCAAATACGACCAGCAGACAGAGAAGATGCTGAAGAACTTGAAGGAGATGGCCGAATTTGAGGGCTATCTGACTGATGCTTCGAAAGAGTTTGAAGCGCTGGAGAAAAAATTGTCGCATAATCTGGACCGTGACCTTGACCATTTCTCCAAGGACATCAAGAGCATGATTGCGGTAGAAATCATCAAACGTTATTATTTCCAGCGTGGAAGCATTATCCAGCAGTTGAAAGATGATGATGATTTGAAAGAGGCTGTAAAGATACTGACTGCTCCGGAAAAATACAAGGAAATGTTGAGTGCTCCGGCAGTGACGTCAATGTCTCTGCAACAAAGAAAGGAGACAGCCCCGGTTTTTCTGAGTACCGCTACGAGAGCAAATGAACATGTTTATGATGAAATAGTATAAGGACATTCTTAAGAGGATTCTTTTATTTGCTCCTTAATTTATACCGGATAGTCTCTGTATAAGCCTTTTATGAACGACTATCCGGTTAAGTTGTTTGTAAGGTATTAACTTGTTTTATATTTTTGCAGGTGAAAATGAAAACATTGACAAGGTTATGAAACAATTGAATTCTCTGAAAGTATGGCTGTCTGTGGTATTGTTGCTTTGCTTCTCTCTTTCTGGACAAGCCCAGTTCCTACGCACTTCCTACTTTATGGAAGGAAGTAACCAGCGTATGCAACTCAATCCGGCCTTGATGCCGGGACGCGGTTATCTGAATATTCCCGTGATAGGTTCGCTGAATGCTACCGTCAACTCCAGTTCCCTGGGGTATAGGGATATTATGGACATTATTGAAAACAGTGATGACAGCGACTATTTCATGAGCAATGACTTTATGAACCGACTGGATGCTACCAATAACTTGAATGTGAATTTGAGTACCGACATTCTGTCTGCCGGGTGGTATAAAGGGAAGAGCTTCTGGTCAGTCAATGTAGGGTTGCGTAATGATATCGGTGCCGCCATACCGAAAACCATGTTCCAGTTTATGAATAACATGAGCAGCCGGGAGTTTGGTGACAATATTTCTGACTATTTGGGTATTAACGAAACCATTAATGGACAGAAGCTTGAGATAAATTCCTATGCGGAAGTCGGCCTTGGCTTTGCAAGGAATATAACAGACCGGCTGGCTGTAGGCGGTAAGGTGAAGATGCTGTTGGGTATTGGTAACTTAAAGCTGAACATCAACCAGATTCATGTGGAAACTCCTTCTGTCGGTTCTTCAGGAATGACGAGTAAAGCTTCCATTCAAGTGGATGCAACTTTGGAGAACTCGTCAAAGCTGTTGGAGCTTCCCGAGAATGAGAGTGGCGATTATATCGATGAAATCGATTTTGGCAGTTTCGGTTTTGCCGGATATGGTGGGGCTATTGATTTGGGAGTATCTTACAAGTTACTGGATAAATTGACACTTTCTGCTTCAGTTCTTGATTTGGGTTTTATCAAATGGTCTAAATCGAATACCAGTATAGCGCGAGCCAATGCAGAGCAGACTTATGATCTTCTTGACCCGGCCTCGCAGCAGGAGTTCATGAATATTGTGAACAGCGGCGAGATTCTTAACTATGACATGTTGCAGCTCAAGACGGAGGAGGCTTCTGAGAAGAGCCGTACCCGTGGATTGACTTCTACAATGGTTCTTGGCGCTGAATATGCCTTACTGAATGATTGGCTGGTAGTGGGTGCCTTGTATACCGGTCGTTTTGCCAAACCGAAAACTTTGAATGAGTTGACTTTCTCTGCCTGCATCCGTCCGACGAATGCTTTCAATGTAGCTGCCAGCTATTCCGTACTTCAAGGAGCTGGTAAAACCTTCGGTCTGGCATTGAAGCTGGGTTCCTTCTTTGCAGGAACAGATTATATGTTCTTTGGCAAGAATACGAAGAATGTCAATGCTTACTTGGGGGTTTCTATTCCTTTGGGAAAACAGAAAACGGCTGAAAATTAATAAAGTGAGTTATCAGTTGTCGCGGGTTATCTTTCTATAAAAGAGGATAATCTGCGATTTTGTTTTTACGAAAACGCAAAAAGCTTTATCTTTGCTGGTAAATACCTATAAACAGTACTCATGAGAATTGCAATAACGTTTCTCTTGTTTTTGGTTTTCAGTAGTTTGCTGCAAGCTTCACCCATACCTTTTTCTCCTATAGTGAGGAACTATTCGGTGTCGGATTATAATGCCGGTATTCAGAATTGGGCCATTGCTCAAGACGAAAGAGGAGTGATGTATTTCGGTAATAACAGTGGGCTGTTGGAATTTGATGGAAGTGCTTGGCGGCTGTATGAATTACCGACAAAAGGAATTGTGCGTGCTATATATATCAGTGAAGATGGAAGAATTTATGTAGGCTCTTACGAAGAATTCGGTTATTTTGTCCGTACTCCTTATGACACTCTTGAATATCATTCATTGAAAAATAAGGTGAAAGATTTTGCGTTTCATAATGACGAAATCTGGGATATTGCTTGCGTTCAAGGAGAAATTGTATTTCAATCATTCGGTTCTCTCTTTTTTTATAATGGAAATTCGGTAGAAGGTATTCGAATGAAGAACCTTCCACTGAATTTGTTCCAGGTTGGAAATACTTTTTATTCTCAAAGAATAAACGGTGGACTTTATGTCTTTGCCGGTAGGGAAATGAAAGAACTTATTCCCAGAAAAGCATTTGGAGATAGTGATGTCCTGGCCGGGCTCCCTTATGATGATGCGGTTTTAATGTTTACCCGTAATCAGGGAGGTTTCCTGTATCGAGATGGGAGGGTAGAAAAATGGGAAACTGAATGTGATGATATATTCAAGAAGCATACCATTAATCGTGCGGTGATGACCAAAGATAGTTGCTACGTTGTTGGCACAATATCCGATGGCATATATGCGTTGGATAAAAAGGGAAAGCTGATTTGGAAGGTCAATACGGATAATAAACTACAGAACAATACTGTTTTGAGATTGTATTGTGATGATGACAACAATATATGGACAGCTTTGGATGAAGGTATTGCCTATATACACAACAATTCTTTAATCTATTATTATGAACCTCCATTTCGTAAAATAGGCATGGTATATGATGTTTTGGTAAGGGAAAATGAAGCTTATATTGCTTCTAATCAAGGACTTTATTGGCTTAGGGATGGAAAGACTGAATTAGTTCCGGGTTTGGAAGAACAAGCGTGGTTCGTCGATGAATGGGGAAAACAGATTTTCTGCGGGCACAACAAGGGAACTTTCCTTATATCAGGACTGAAATCAAAGCTGGCATCTGATGTAAAAGGAGGGATGTGTATGGAAAAAATTGAATTGAAGGAACAATCTTTTTTGTTGGAGGGAGCTTATGCGCTTCTGAATTTATATACGGAGACTGCTTCGGGAGAGTATTGCTTTACTCGGTCCTTACGTGGGTTCAGTCACATGATTCGTCATATAGAAGTGGACCATCAAGGGAATATTTGGGCGAAACATTTAAGGAATGGTTTGTATCGCTTTCGGATTGATTCGGATATGAAGCAGGTAAAGGATGTGCGGAAGTATGAGAGTTTGGGAGAAGTGAAAGGTGGGAGTTTTACTTTGTTCAAAATCAATGGTCGGGTAGTTTTTTCTAATGGGGAATATTTCTATACTTACGAAGATATGACTGATTCGATTGTTCCCTATGAAACAATGAATGAACAATTGATGGAATTGAAGGGAATCAAGACTGTGAGTCATGCGAACGGAGATTACTATTGGTTTGTGGGCGACAGGACTGTGTATTTGGTGAAGTGTGCGATAAATACTTTCAATATCGAACTTCGGATTCCATATTCTTTGTTTGACGGTCTGGCTGTGGAAGAACGAGGAAGCGTGGTTTATGACAAGAGAAATAATCATTCCTATCTTTGCTTGAATAATGCTATTGCCCGTATTGAAACAGATAGTTCCTCGTTATATAAATCTCAGACTAGGCGTTCTTTATGGATTTCAGAGATGCAGGTTACTGAGGAATTCAGTGATAAACGGAAAACATTGGTCGTGCAGTCGGGAGTCAAGGTCGAACATGAGTTTAATACAGTGAGTTTTACATTGTGCTATCCGGTTTATAACGATTATACTTATAAAGTAAGATACCGGTTGGAAGGGTATTCTGATCAGTGGATACCCGATGGACGCAATTTGCAGAAAAAGTATGCCCGTCTTCCTTATGGAAGTTATGTTTTTCGGGCGGAGATATATGATACTGGTAGAGTTTTGGCATCGGTAGAGTTTCCCTTTGAGATTTTGTCTCCGTGGTATTTGTCTTATTGGGCTGTGGGAAGCTACATTCTGATAGGGTTGTGCCTGCTGGCCTTGCTGCAATATATTGTTTATCGTTTTGTGAAGAAAAAGAAGGATCGTGTGATTGAGCAGCAGCGTGTAGCCCATCAGGCAGAGCTTGAACGGCAAGAGAAGAAGATTATCGAGTTGGAAAAGGAACAGCTTGAGGCCGATTTGCGTTTTAAAAGCAAAGAATTGTCCAGCGTGGTAATGATGAATATCGCTCATCAGGAGTTTTTGAATTCATTGAAAGAGGAGATACAGAAGCAAAAGTTGTCGGGACAGCATAGTCGTAAGAATTTGGATAAGCTTCTCGCTTTGGTTAACAATAATATAGTGTCTGATGAAGAGAGCTGGATAATGTTTCAAGCTAATTTTGACCGTATACATGAAAATTTCTTCCGGAATCTGAAACTTCAATATACTGATTTGACTTCAGGAGATTTACGCTTTTGTGCATTGCTCCGCTTGAATATGCCGACAAAGGAGATAGCGAAGTTGCTCAACATTTCTACACGTGGGGTTGATGCTGCGAGATACCGGTTACGTAAGAAATTCAATTTGCTTCCGGAAGAAAGTTTGACTGATTTCCTTATAAATTTTAAATGACTGTTTTACAGTAAAATATTAATGGAGGAAGTACTAATATTGTACTTCCTCTTTTGTTTTTTAGTGATGGGTGTACTTTTGTTGTAGTGCGGGATGTGGAGGTTGTCGCATGCTTTTCTTTTATTTGCAGCAAAATAATATTTCTATAAATTAAAAGCATGAAAGACATGAAGTATTTACTTTTCAAGTTACAATCATTTTTAGTCTTGTTGGTGTTTACTGCCGTTAGTGCGTATGCGCAGAAATCTCCGGTCGATATGAATCGTTTCATCGACGATTTAATGAAGAAGATGACCCTGGAAGAGAAAATAGGTCAGTTGAATCTGCCGGTTACCGGTGAGATTACGACCGGTCAGGCTAAAAGTAGTAATGTGGCCAAACGTATTCGTGCCGGTGAAGTGGGCGGGCTTTTCAATCTGAAAGGCGTGGAACGTATCCGCGATGTACAGAAGCAGGCGGTTGAAGAAAGTCGTTTGGGTATTCCTCTCTTATTTGGTATGGATGTTATTCATGGATATGAAACGGTGTTTCCCATTCCTTTGGGATTGTCGTGTACATGGGATATGAAGGCGGTTGAAGAATCGGCACGTATTGCAGCCATTGAGTCCAGCGCCGACGGTATTTGCTGGACATTCAGTCCGATGGTGGATATTTGCCGTGATGCCCGTTGGGGGCGTGTGTCCGAGGGCAACGGTGAAGACCCGTTTCTGGGAGCAGCCATTGCGCAGGCCATGGTACGTGGTTATCAGGGAAAGGATATGAGCCGTAATGATGAAATCATGGCTTGTGTAAAGCATTTTGCCTTGTATGGTGCCGGTGAGGCAGGACGTGACTATAATACAGTAGATATGAGTCATCAGCGCATGTTCAATGAATACATGTTGCCCTATCAGGCGGCGGTTGATGCCGGTGTGGGCAGTGCGATGGCCTCTTTCAATGAGGTCGATGGCATTCCTGCCACTGGAAACAAGTGGTTGATGACGGATATACTGCGTAAGCAGTGGGGATTTGACGGCTTTGTGGTGACAGACTATACTGGAATTGCTGAGATGACCGACCACGGTATGGGCGATACGCAGACTGTTGCCGCCTTGGCACTGAATGCAGGTGTGGATATGGATATGGTGAGCGATGCATTTGTAGGTACGCTCAAGAAGTCATTGACAGAAGGAAAAGTGACAGAAGAAGCAATTAATGCGGCTTGTCGCCGTATTTTGGAAGCTAAGTACAAGTTGGGCTTGTTCGATAATCCTTATAAATACTGTGATGTGAAGCGTGCCAAGAAGCAAATCTTTACCAAAGAGCATCGTGCTGTTGCGCGTAAGATTGCTTCGGAGAGCTTGGTGTTGTTGAAGAACGAGGGTAATGTGCTTCCGCTGGCCAAAAAAGGCACTATTGCTGTGGTAGGTCCGTTGGCAGACAGCCGCAGTAATATGCCGGGTACTTGGAGTGTGGCTGCTGTATTGAAGAATGCAACTTCTTTGGCTGAAGGTTTGAAGGCGGTAGCAGGCGATAAAGCCGAAATATTGACTGCGAAAGGCTGTAATTTGATGAGTGATGCCGAATATGAGAAACGTGCCACTATGTTCGGACGTTCTTTACACCGTGACAATCGTTCGGACAAGGAGTTGCTGGACGAGGCTCTTGCCGTGGCTGCCAAATCGGATGTTATTGTGGCTGCGCTCGGTGAGTCTTCGGAAATGAGTGGAGAGAGCAGTTGCCGCACGAATCTTGAAATGACCGACACCCAACGCATGCTGTTACAAGAATTATTGAAAACAGGAAAACCAGTGGTACTGGTACTGTTTACCGGTCGTCCGCTGGTACTGAACTGGGAGCAGGCAAACGTGCCGGCCATTCTGAATGTATGGTTTGCGGGCAGTGAGGCAGGTTTTGCCATCGGTGATGTACTGTTTGGTGATGTGAATCCGAGTGGGAAGCTGACTACGACTTTCCCGAAGAGCGTGGGACAGATTCCTTTGTTCTACAACCACAAGAACACGGGCCGCCCTCTTGCCGACGGTGCATGGTTCCAGAAATTCCGCAGCAACTATATAGACATAGACAATGAACCGCTTTATCCTTTGGGTTTCGGCTTGAGCTATACCACATTCTCTTATAGCGACGTGTCTTTGGACAAGACTAGCATGACGGATAAGGGCGAACTGACTGCTACCGTGACTGTGACCAATACGGGCAAGAGAGACGGTGCAGAAGTGGTTCAACTTTATATTCGTGACCTTGTGGGAAGTGTAACCCGTCCGGTGAAAGAGTTGAAAGGCTTTGAGAAGATTTTCCTGAAAGCCGGTGAATCTAAAAAAGTATCTTTCAAGATTACTCCCGAATTGCTGAAGTTCTACAACTACAATCTTGATTTTGTATGCGAGTCCGGTGACTTTGAGGTGATGATTGGCAGAAATAGCCAGGACGTAAAGAAAGCAGCGTTCAAGTTACTCTAACTGATTCTCAAGACGGCAATATGCAGCATTCGAGCCACTGCGTTGAGATGGCATTGTTGCTGCATATTGTCTACATCTTCACTGCAAACGTTTTGCAGTATTTGCTTGGTATATAATCTATCGTATAATGGCAATCGGTTATGGAAATCTTATGGTCGGCTTTGAGGCAGTGAAAGGTATGACGTTCTTGAATATGGGATAAAAAACTTCAGAATAGGATAAAAGCCCCCTTTGCTTTTCTATCTTCTTGCTCTATATATATGAATAGTACCTAAATATTTATTGTACTTTTACTGTCTCTTATACACATCTCCGAGCCCACGAGACTCGACGTCATCT
>ENA-OYCP01000380-OYCP01000380.1-human-gut-metagenome-genome-assembly--contig:-NODE-380-length-10388-cov-3.857834_pt1 | contig 10388 bp, 8 predicted proteins | sample MGYA00243454_ERZ652875 | MGnify/ENA primary metagenome ERZ652875 (study PRJEB26926, sample SAMN06164783) | human gut metagenome | biome: ENVO:00009003; feature: ENVO:2100002; material: ENVO:00002003... | reverse complement strand
AGATGACGTCGAGTCTCGTGGGCTCGGAGATGTGTATAAGAGACAGTCCTAATACGATTGAAGAAACTTACGAACTTTGTGATGCTTTGATGAAGGATGACAAGAAGGATATCTGTAAAGAGTTGGGTGATGTGTTGTTGCATGTGGCCTTTTATGCAAAGATAGGTAGTGAAACAGGAGATTTTGATATCAAGGATGTGTGTGACTGTCTTTGTGAGAAGCTGATTTTCCGTCATCCTCATGTTTTTGGCGAAGTGAAAGCCGAGACTGCCGAGAAGGTGACTGAAAATTGGGAACAGTTGAAGATGAAGGAAAAGGATGGTAACAAAATGGTTTTGAGTGGAGTACCTTCTGCTTTGCCTTCGCTAATCAAGGCATACCGCATTCAGGACAAGGCCCGCAACGTGGGATTTGATTGGGAGGAGCGTTCGCAGGTTTGGACTAAAGTAAAAGAGGAGATCGGCGAGTTTGAAGCTGAGGTGGAGAACATGGATAAGGAGAAGGCGGAAGCGGAATTCGGTGATGTAATGTTCAGTCTTATAAACGCGGCCCGCCTTTACAAGATTAATCCGGATAATGCATTGGAACTCACTAACCAGAAGTTTATCCGTCGTTTCAATTACTTAGAGGAACACACCATCAAACAGGGAAAGAACTTGAAGGATATGACTTTGGAAGAGATGGATGCTATATGGAATGAGGCTAAAAAGGAAGAAAAATAGTAGGGTTGGAATTGTTTTTTATGATGTGTGCTATTTTTGTCTTGCTTGTTTTTCTGTTTTAATCAATAAAGGGTATTGTATTTATTCTAGGTAATTTAATGTATGGTGATATCAAATTGTGTTCTATAAGAATGAGGGGCTGTCTTTTTTATGACAGCTCCCCATTCTTTATGAAATAAGTTTTATATGAATTTTATTCTACCCATTCTTTGATGGCTTGTGAAGGATCAGGATTTAAAACAGCACCTTTGTTGAATACATTTTCATAAAGACTGATAAAGATATTCATCCAGGGCGCACAGTAGCCTTCTATTGAATTAAATCGATATCCAATAGGAGCATTAGTACCCGGATAACCACGAACAACTTGTAACTCTAACCGTTTGTAATCCCAAAAGATGATCCCTTCACCCCAGAATTCAATACGTTTCTGTTCAACAACCTTCTTTTGAAACTCTTTTAGATCATTTACTTTACATGTATAGCTACCCACAGAAGTATTATAACGAAATGTGTTTACGAAATCTTCTAATTTAGAAATACCGGCTGCTAATCCTTGGCTCATTCCTATTGCTTCGGCTTCGATTAAATACATTTCCTCTATACGCATTAACGGATAGTCAACGGCAGCTCCGATTGTATAATCGTTCATTTCTCCATTTTTAGGTCGGAATTTGATACCTGTATATGGAGGCATATCAGCGAAATCATCATCGGTCAACAAAGTTCTATATTTAGTTCCGGGAGCTTTGTGTGCATCTTCAGGAGCAATCCAAGTTGTTTTTCGCCAGTCTGCATTTGGTATTTGATCGAACAATTTTTTGCCGATAAGCTTGTATCCTTGCCATTTTCGGTTACCGTAACCGAAAGTTTGTTCAGGACACATGCTTCCGGCAAAGTTGAGCCAATAGCTATGTACATCCTCGGTAGTCATGATGGATCCCCATACCCATGAATTGGTTAGTACACTGTTGAATCCGGTAGTATAGCTGTCTCCACCAAACCATTCCTTTTCGGTCAGAGGCATTGCTCCGCTTTCGTTAATGACTTTGCGTGCGTATTCGGCTGCTTTAGTGAAACAAGTTTCTTTTGATGCAATGTTTAAATCTGTATTGTTGTTTAGGGTGTTGAGATCTTCAGGGTAAAGTTCGAAACGAGATCCCATTTCCAGCCATATACGTGCCATCAGACCATGGACAACTGGGGTACAGGGCAAGTTTTTGGTTGGGCGTTGATAATCACTCAAAAGCTCCTCAGCTGAGGCTAGGTCATCTAATATGAATTTGTATACGGCATAGAAGGGAGCACGTGGATTATTACGCCCTTCTTCTTCTGTGGTTTCAGCGGTAATAATAGGTACGGTTATGCCATATAAATTTTTACTGGCTGCTTCTGCATCTAATTTCTCTACTCCTGTTTTTTTATATTCATACATTCGGACTAAGTCCATGTATATCATGGCTCTATAAGATAGGCATATACCTTTATAATACTTGTTTTCGGGTGCATCATCTGCTTTTTCTAAAGCACTCAGTGCATTATTTACATTATTCAGAAACTTGTAGTTATAATACCAAATGGTATTGACAACATCGGCGTCACCCAAATCATTACATACTCCATAAGTATCAAAAAAGTCAAATTTGGGTTCGTGGCAGAAGAAGTCTTCGCATGCACTTTCTCTGATTAAATTATATCCACTATATCCAAAATCATGATAAAATTGTGGACCGTAACTTCTAAATGCATTAATAAATGCGACTACTGAATTTACCATTGCGCTGATAGCTTGGTCAGATTTTCCTATTTGGTCTATGGTAGCTGTGCTACTTTCTGGAAATACCTCTTCGATACAACTGTTTAAGCTTAATGCTGATGACAGACATGCAGCAATCATTAGTTTGGTAATATATTTCTTTTTCATATTCTTGATTGTTTATGTGTTGATTAGAATTGTAAACTTAGACCGGCGGAGAATGCGCGTACGGCTGAATATTCTCCGGATGAATCTTTATTTCCGTTCCATGTTACGCGTGAATCGAAACCTTTTCTTTTTGACCAATAATAAACATTGTCACAGGCCACATAAATGCGCAGATTAGTTAGATATAGACTTCTAAGTGTTTTTTTGCTGAAAGTATATCCTAATTGAATGTTTTGAATACTTATGGAAGATGCATTAGTTAGAAACCTGTCGGATGTTTTTACACTGTACAGGTCATTGAATTGCCATTGTGGAATATCACTTTGAGTATTCTCCGGGCTCCATGCTTTATAAATATCTTTGTGAACATTGTATCCTAAATGAGTTGAAGTAGGAGGTGACATTAATGCTTGGTAACCATAGTCGTATGCCTGACCTCCTATACTGTAGTTTATTTGTGCAGAGAAATCAAAACCATAAAATGAAAGAGAGGTATTGATACCACCGTATAGGTCTGGAACAGCGTCACCACATAAGTATAGATCAGCTTGAGAATAGGTGGTTGTTGTTTTCATCTCACCGGTTTGCTTATCTGTATAATACCATTGTGGTTTGCCTTCTTCGGACACACCTGCATATTTTTGAACATAGTTAGTATACATTGGAAGTCCTTCTCCGTAATAATACAGACCGTTTACATAACCGGCATGTCCATCTATAATGTCTGTTTTTTTACTTTCTGCAAGACGGCTGATCTTATTTCTATAATGTGTTGCATTAAAGCCAATATTCCATGTTACGTTTCTAGTCTTGACTGGTATATATTTTAAATCAATTTCAACACCTTTGTTATTCATGTCACCAATATTGTCATAATAGCCTGAGTACCCTAATGATAAAGGTACAGAAAAACGGTTAAGCATATCAGTTGTTCTGCGATTGAAATATTCTATGCTACCACTTAATCTGCCTTTTAATAGTTCGAATTCTATACCTAAATTTATATTTGTATTGGTTTCCCAGGTAATATTTTTATTTCCTTTTCTGGAAAAACCTAATGATAACTCATTATTGCTGTTATTGATATTGTAAGTATCTACATATAAGAAATCGTCTATTCTGTCATTACCCTGTTGACCTACAGAAAACTTTAGTTTTAATATGTAAGGAGTGTCTTCCGGTGTGGGAAGAATAGAAGAGGGATCGTCCTTGTCTGCGCAAGAACTAAACATAAGTGTTCCTATTGAAAGGAGAAAGGACATGCTTACAATAAGTAGAGTGCTTTTTTTCTTTTTCATAATATTGGACTTTAGTTTTCGTATATAAATTCTCCTGCCAATATTCCCTTTTCATCGGTGATTGTCAGTTCATATATTCCTGCCGGAATATTCTCTAAAGAAGTTGATAAAGAAGAATTGGAGTGGGGTATATAGAGGTTTCTATATACTACATATCCTTCTTTTGATTTAATCTCGATGGTTACCGCTTCCCAGTCCTGTGCGAATTCGATGGTTAATTCTTTATTGCAGTCGTCAAAGAAAGCCTTTACCGGAATGAATGACTCTACTGGAATTCTATGGTTGCCATGTTTTATAAATTCTATATTTCGTTTTTTAGCGCATAGTAATAGAGGAATAATTAAGGCTATCAAAGCCAAGCTTATTTTTAATTTGTTCATAATCGTTTTACGTTTTAGTTTTGTACAAACTTAGGTATTATAGGATTATGAATGACAAAAAGAGGGAGTTATAGTATATACAAGATTTGTTGATTATCAGTGAGTTGCAGAAATTGTTATATACAGTGATGTATATGTAGTGTTTTATAATTCACTGATAATAAGACCTGTATGAGAACTATTTATTTTAAGAGGTTTTTGATGATGTAATCTCGTAAAAACGTTTCTTTATTGTGCTTTAGTTGGACCTCTTGATAAATTCTCGTTCGTTTCATTCGTACAGAAGCCGGATTGATGCCGAGCAATTTGGCTTCATCATTTGCGTCAAATCCAAAGATATGGAGATAGCAATATTGATATTCTGATTCTGTCAGGTTGGGAAATGCCTCTTTTAGTAGGGAGTAGAATTGGGGATATATCTTGTCTACTTCCGTCATTATGGAATGCCATGTTTTGTCAGTAGGGAGTTGGGAGTCCTCAAGCCTATTTTTTTTAGTCAAAGAAATAAGCTTCTTGCCAACTGTGGATGTTTCCAGACTTTGCTTTTGCAGCCGGTCGTATTTATAGGATATTACTTCTATTTCCTGTTGTAGTTTGTGGGCATTATTCTCTTTGTCTGCCAATGCTTTTTGCAAAACCTGCTTTTTTTCTTCTAGTTCTGCAGATAAGTGAAGGAGCTCTATTTTCATCTTATCTAGGATTGTTTGCTGGTAATAGATTTTGGCTTTGCTTCTCTGCCGGTAAATGATATATCCTGCAACTGATAGTAAGAATAAGGAGATGGCAATAATGATGATGATTGTATTCCTTTGCTGTGTAATCTTTAATAGTTCGTTCTCTTTCCGTATCTTGGCGTTGTTATACTTTTTTTCTATTTCCAATACTTTTGTTTCATTTTGAACTAATGTCAGTGAATCTAGAATGGCGGAACAGATTTCTTTGTAATGGAGTGCTTCCTTGTATTTTCCTTCTGCCTTATAAAGCAGGTAGTAGGCTTGGTTGAAACTATAAGCGATGTCATTGTGTACTGTTATAGCTTTAATCAATTCGTATGCTTTTCCCAATTTGTTATTCTTTATATATACTTTTAATAGGCCGATGGAATCTTTATAGCTCTCTTCACTTCTTGTGGAAATGGCTTTTAGATAAGCCGTTTCCGCTTCATTATATTTCCCTTGCATTTCATAGATAAGAGCAAAAGCATTGGCAATAGCAGCGGTCAGATTTTTATTATGTAATAGTTGGGAAATGGAGTCGGCTTTTTGCAGCAAAGGTATAGTGCAAGCAAAAGAGTCAAGTATTGCCCACTCACCTGCTAAATCTTTTAAAGAGTATGCATAGCTTTTGTAGTTCTCTGCTTTTTTGAAGAACTCACAAGCTTCTTCCCTTTTCTTTAAGCATTCACTGGTTATATCTCTAAAACCATACAAATCTGCCATATAGGCACAAATATACCCTGCCACATTATAGGCCTGATGTTCTTTGGCCAGTTGCAGCGCATCGGCATATATTTGCATTGCTTTATCATACTCCCCATCTTCTACATAAGCACGGCCCAGATACAAGTCTATTTGCGCCTGTTCTTCTGCCGTGCCGTGTTCGGTGAACCATTGTTGTGCCCGTTGCCATTGGTAGATAGGGAGTAATCCGGTGGCTGCTTCGTCCGTTACTTTACCGCATAGCATACACCAGTGGGCAAAGTCCTTATCAGTCAGTTCATCGGGGGCTTGTATGCTGTCCAGTAGCACAGAAGCACTATCGGCATACATGGGAATCAGTTTCTCTACAGATTGTAATAGCGGAAGTATGCTTGTCTCTTTTCTGCATCCGGGGAGGATGAGAATGAATAGTAGTCCTGTCAAAAGTAAAGATTTCATAAGAATGTGTTTAGATTTTGCTAATATAGTGATAAATCCGGGTAACTCGTATCTGATAGAGGGAAAAGTCAGTTTTTTATGCTTTCCGTGGCTTCTCCTTTGGAAGTGAGGTGGGAAAGCATGAAAGCTCTTTGTCTTGTCAGTGAAATCTATCTGTTGTATTTTGTTCTTCTGCCTTTTCAGTAAGTTTTATCACTAATGTGAAGATACTGTATCACTTTAGTGATGAAGTTTGATTACCTTAGTGATGAAAGTTTATCACTAAGGTGAAACGATTAAATGAAAAGGCAGAGATTGGGAGAAAATACCGGTGGAATCACTCAAGTTACAGGAATGGAATTCATTTTGTTTGCGCCATTTATAACGGTTGTAATGTTGTGCTTTCTATTGAAATATCCTATGACAAAATGATGAAGAATTTATGAATAAATCAATCATGGTAAATAGTTGGTTATCAATACTTAATAAGTAAATGAAGAATTTGAAGGAAATAATCAGCCAACTGGATACTGTAACTCCTTGTGTTTTGAATCCGTTGTTTTTACGCCACAAATCTTCTGGTCCATTTGCATGCATACATCCCTCTGACCACCAGGTAGCTGATGAGAAAGGCTGTTACGGCCATGCAAATAATGTGTATTATGGCAGGAATCCCCTGGGGCAACAGCGAGGCGAACAAGTCATACCCCATTTGCACGAAGACGAAATGACACAGATAAATGCCGAAGGTCATGGATGCCACTTTTGAAAGAACAGGCGAAGAAGGTATTTTAAGCTTCTGTATGCAGACAAAAACAGGAAATGTCATCATAAATACATTGATGCCGCCGAAAAGCCATACTATTTCCAGATAGGCGTAGTTTCCCGGAAAATATTCCTGCATGATGAGGTAGCCGCCGAAAGTGATGGCATACCCTGCCATAAACATAGGGATACCGATAGCCAGGGTTTTTCTCCAACTCCATTGCAGCGGGTATTTTACCAGATAATGGGCCAGTATCAGATAGCCGATAAATCCGGAAACATAATAAAATGAACCGAATGCATTCCAGTCGCACACTCCCAGGATATCCATATTGCCCCAGTTGCCGATATATCCCAGTGCGGGAGCGGCCATCTTAATGTAGGGAAGGAACAAGGAGATGCCCCAGATGGAAAGAAATAGCTTGATATCTTTCCGGGTAGCACGCTCCAGCCATGCATGGAAGATGGGGATGATGAAGTAGAGCCCCACCAGCATATACAGATACCACAGAGGAGTGGTGTCATAGTTGAAATTGAAAATGAATGTCCAAATCTTCGTGATAGTCATTTCCAGGGTGAAGGCGGACATGTCTATGGTAGGATTGTCTGTCGTGGTGATGTAATTCAGATAAATGAAATACAATACAGGCAGCATGACCGACCAGAAGATAAGCGGGACAACAATGCGGCCGATCCGCTTTTTGTAAAATTCACTCATGCCGTTTCGTACAGGAAACAGCAGCACTCCTGTCATCATCACAAACAAGGGCACGCAACAGCGTACGGCACTTCCCAATGCGCACCCTTGCAGAAAAGTAGGACGGTCTGTGTCAAAACGTGCCACAAAAGGGTCACAGCAATGGGCGAATACAACTAAAAAACAGGCGGTGACGCGTAGCAAGTCTATCCATCCGATGTTCTCTCTTTTATTTATTTCCATATTCTCTGTTGGGCTTATTTTTGTTCAAGCACCACTACTAAGGGACGGTGATCTGATGCTACCGGTTCATTTACTACCTGTGCGGAGGTTACTGTGAAGCCTTTCATGTTCTGTTTCAGTGCTGTAATATAATCAATGGTTTCTGTAGGGGCGGGAGCCGGAAATGTATGCTGGTTTACGTCAGAAAGTATCTGAAAATCCTGTTGCAAGTATTTTATGAATGCGGATTCGGGTTCGGCATTCAGGTCGCCGGCCAGGAAAAAAGGTTTTTTGTGAGCGGCGGCAAAGTCTTTTATAAGCTCCAGTGAGGCCATGCGGTCTTCTTCGGTGAGAGACAGATGGGTGCAACAATAAATGTAGTTGTCGAACTCTGCCATAATCAGCGCACGTGCTTCTTCCCGTCCGGGAAGTGTCATGGTTTTCAGGCTGACGGGAATTTCTTTGGTGAGAAGCCCGATACCATATTTTCCTCCGTCGTAATCAATGGCAGGGGCAAAGTAAGCGTGCATTTGCGTACGTCCGGCTATCTCGCCCAGTACGTATTTTTGTCCGCTGCGGTGGGTCATGCTGTCCAGTTCCTGCAAGGCTACCACTTCGGGGTGGATATGATTGATTACATCGGCTATGCGTTGGAAGTCGCATACATCATCCATTCCGTTTGCATTTTTAATGTTATAGGTCATTAGCCGTAACGAATTTTGTGATTGTGCCGACAGGGCTAAAAGAAGGGTAAAAAGTAAGAGCAATGTCTTTTTCATATATTCATCAGGTTTTGATTGTTTAAATTCTCTCCAAAGATAGATAAATTCATTCTTTTTTTCTTTGCTCTCAAAGATAAAAAACAAGAGAAAGTTTTTATCAGAAAGGAAATGTTTCTGTTCAACAACTTGCCGGGGCTTTATTTCTTTCCTGCCGGAGAAGCCTGTGTCATACGGATACTGCTTACCACGCCTGCGGCAATGGCAAAGAATATGGCTAATAACAAACAAGCCTGCGCCCGATGTCCTTCGGCGAACATACGGAACAACAAAGCAACCAGTGTGGTTCCCAAAGTCTGACCTAACAGACGCGCCGTACCTAGCATACCGCTGGCTCCACCGCTTCTGTGAGTGGGCGCGGAAGAAACAATGGTTACATTATTGGGCGTCTGGAACAGCCCGAAGCCCATACCACAGAGTGCCATTCGCCAGATGATATTCCATTCTGCCGGATGTGGGGGAAGCAAATAGAGTGTGAATAGGCCGGTAGCGAAGATGGCCATGCCGATGCCTCCCAGCAATCCGGGATGTACTTTCTCTACCAGTCTGCCTGCAAGTGGTGCGGTCAGGATGGTAGCCAATGGCCAGGGGGTAAGTAGCAAACCGATCTGTACGGCGCTGTATCCCAATATATTCTGCATAAAAAACGGTAAGGAAACCATAGCCAGCATCTGGGCGGTGAATGAAGTGATGGAAGTACCGATAGAAAGAGCGAAAATAGGAATCTTCAGTAAGTCCACAGGTAGGATAGGGGTCGTTTTCTTCAGTTGGCGGCGGATGAAATAAGTGCCGATTATGATTAACAATACCAACTGGATGGCAATGAACTTTCTGTTTTCGGCGTGTGCAAAACCTTCCAAGGTATAAATTAACAACCCGAAGGTCAGTGCGTTGGCTATTGCACTGATTTTATCAAACTTGTGTTTTGTGTCTGAAGCCGGATTATGCGGTAAGAACCGATGTCCGATCACTAATGCAGCCAATCCCAAAGGAATGTTGATTACAAAAAGCCAGTGCCAGCTTCCCAATGCTAAGATACTGCCTGCAATGGATGGACCTGCGGCGGCCGAAACAGCTACCACCATGGCATTTACGCCCATTCCGCGCCCTAGTATCTGCGGCGGGTAAATTAAACGGATAAGGGCGGTATTGACACTCATTACACAGGCCGCCCCGAAACCTTGAATGATACGGGAGACAGTCAGCATCCAGAAAGAGTCCGAGAGGGCGCAGGCCAAAGAGGCGCCTGCAAAAATGGAGATGCCGGTCAGAAATATCCGTCTGTAACCGTAAATATCACCTAATGAGGCAAATGATAGCAAGGTCATGGTAATCACCAGTTGATAGGCATTGACAATCCAGATGGCATTGGAAGGGGTGACATTGAAATCGTGTGCCAGCGTGGGTAATGCGATATTCATAATGGTTCCGTCCAGTACGGACATCATGATAGCCAGCAGTACGGCTACCACTGCGAAATATTGTTTAGGTATAAATGCGGTCTTTTCTTTGCTCATGATGCAAAATTAACGGAAATCGGTCAGATTAGGTTTAATTTCTTCTAAATAATTACGATTCCAATGTTAAAGAACCGGGAATTTATAGAATGGTTAAGGAATAATGCTTATCTTTGCAGCCGTTAAAAACAGTGGAGAGATTTGAGTAGCTTGCAACCACAGAAAAAAATGCTAAAAAATACATTGACTTTCTTATTTACATTTATCTACTCTGATAACTTCCCAAGG
>ENA-OYCP01000379-OYCP01000379.1-human-gut-metagenome-genome-assembly--contig:-NODE-379-length-10418-cov-3.886905_pt1 | contig 10418 bp, 9 predicted proteins | sample MGYA00243454_ERZ652875 | MGnify/ENA primary metagenome ERZ652875 (study PRJEB26926, sample SAMN06164783) | human gut metagenome | biome: ENVO:00009003; feature: ENVO:2100002; material: ENVO:00002003... | reverse complement strand
AGCATTGCCTTCTTTCGGCGACGGCATTAAACCTGAAACGAATGGTAAAGCTCCTGACGACCCGGAAACACCCGGGCGTGAGTCTCCGTAAAACTCTAAGCGCCATAGGACGCAGCTCCATGCTGTACCCTATGGCGCTTTTGTCAACAGGGCCGAAATGGTATACCCTTGAAAGTTTAGGGCTATGGCGAAACGCCGTAGCCCACACCGAGAGGGTCGCGTTTCACGACTTCCTCGGCAGAAATCTTACTGAACTTAGGAGGTAACATTTGACTAACTACATACCCCAAAGCGATTACACCGACACGCCACCCAAAGAGCTGCTTGACCAATGGGCAGCAGAGCTTGAACCCAAGCCCACGCTGGAAAACACCGCGTTCTACGCCACGGATGAGGACGGCGAGACGTACTTCTACTGCGGCGGCTCGCGGCTGAAAGTGTCCGAACACTTCGCGGATACGGGAAAGCCTGTAGGTTCGCTCATAGAGAACGTCATAGGCTACGCGGCCCAATAAACTGTTGCCGTCAGCCCGCGCTTACAGTATAATACTTGCATAAGCGCGGGCTGTTTCGCACAAAGGAGGTTAATTTGAAACAGCTAAAAACATACAACACTGCACTGTACATGCGCCTGAGCCGCGACGATGAGAGTTACGGCGACAGCGTAAGCATCGAGACTCAGCGTACCATTCTTCGTAAATACGCCGCTGAAAACGGACTACGCGTCGTAGACGAGTACGTTGACGACGGTTGGAGCGGAACGAACTTCGAGCGTCCCTCGTTCAAGCGAATGATGGCAGATGTGGACACTGGCAAGGTCAACTGCATCGTAACGAAAGACCTCAGCCGTTTTGGTCGCGAACACGTCATGATGGACTACTACCTTGAGTTCGTGTTCCCGGAGAAGCAGATACGCTACATAGCCGTCACGGAAAACGAGGACACGGAACGAGGGCTGTCAGATTTCGTCCCCTTCAAAAACTTATTCAATGAGTGGTTTGCCAAGGACACCAGCCGCAAGGTGAAGAGCGCGCTCCACGCGAAGTTTGAAAAGGGAGAGCGCATCTTTGCCTACGCTCCGCTCGGTTACAAGCGCGACCCGGATAAGAAAAATGCCCTCGTCATTGACGAGGACACCAAGTGGATCGTCGAGAAAATCTTCGACATGGCGTTCCACGGCGCTGGAGCCGCACACATAACACACTGGCTCTTTCGTGAAAAAAAATTCCGACGCCCGGCTGGCTCAACTACACCCGTTATGGCACTTTTGCGAACATCTATGCCAACGCGCCCGAAGAAAAGCGCTATTCATGGACAATAGGCCATGTGAAGAAAATGCTCAAGGATGAGACGTACATTGGCAACACAGTCCATTACCGGCAAACCAATGTCTCGTATAAGAGTAAAAAGAGTAAAAAGCGCATCCGCAAACCGGAAGCGGAATGGGTGCGTACAGAGAATACGCACGAGGCCATCATAAGCAAAGAGGTCTTCGAGCAAGTGCAGCAGCAAATACAGTCACGCCGACGCAAACAGAAGAGTGGTCATCCACAAGTGTTTGCCGGCCTTGTAAAGTGCGCTGATTGCGGCTGGTCTATGGCCTATGGTCTGCACGCTTCCGGCAGTAAACCGTTCGGCTACTACCACTGCAGCAAACATGGTCAGGGCATGAAACAGTGTACTATGCACTACATCCGCTATGATGTACTCTACACCTACGTGCTTGCACGAGTGCGCTACTGGGCCAAACAGGCCGAGATTGACGAGGATGTACTACTTCAACGGCTTCTTAAAACCGGTGACAGGGAACGTCAGGCAGAGTCCAAGAAACAGGCCGACGAACTCAAAAAGGCCGAAAAACGCAAAGCCGAAGTAGACCGCCTGTTCGCCAGAATGTACGAGGACTGGGCGGCGGGACGCATCACGGAGTACAACTTCAATATGCTCTCGCAGAAGTACCAGTCCGAACAGCAGTCACTTACAGAGCAGATTGAGGCCCTAAAAACTCAGCTCGCCACTCAGGAGCAGTCCACAGCGGACGCTGAGAAGTGGGTCAAGCTCATACGCCAATACACCGACCCAACCGAGCTGACCGCCGAACTGCTGAACACCTTGATTGAGAAAATCCTGATACATGAAGCCGTCAAACAGCCCGACGGCACACGGGAGCAGGAAGTAGAAATCTTCTACCGCTTCGTCGGCAAAATTGATTGAACGTAAACCAGTGTCTTTAAATGTGTGAAACCGGCGCGTCCGACCCGAGCACGACGAACCTCATAGCCCTCGCCAAGCTCTTCGGTGTCGCCCCGGAGGACCTGCTGCGCGAGGTGGAATAAAAGAAAAAGAGCCCGGAGCGTTCCGGGCTCTTTTCTCGTATATGTGGGTCTTCAGGCGACGGTCTCGACGCTGATGAACTGGAAGTTCGCACCCTCGACGGCGGCCTTGAGGGCCTCGTCGGTGACGCTCGCGTCGCAGACGACGGAGGCGGTGCCGTCCTCGTGGCTGGCCTCGGCGCTCTCTACGCCGGGCATGGCCTCGAGGGTCCTCTTGAGACGGCCGGAGCAGCCGCCGCAGTGCATGCCTTCAACCTTCATGAGCTTCTTCATGGTGAAATATCCTCCTTAAAAAACTAGCTTTTATATCCGGGCCCGGGTGGGATCACTCGATGCCGAGGAAAACGTATCCGGCCTTGGCAACGGCGGCCTTGAGGGCCTCTTCATCCGTGCCGGGCTTCATGGTGACGGCGGCGGTGCCCGCCTTGGCGTCGGCCTTGACGCTCTCCACGCCGTCCACGGCGCTGAGCGCGTCGGTCACCGCCTTTTCGCAGTGCTCGCACATCATGCCGTCGATCTTCAGGGTCCAGGCGACCGTCTCGCCCGCGGGGCAGGCGCAGGCGGCGTCCTCCCCGGCAAAGCCGAGCGGCACGTAGCCGGCCTTCTTCACGGCCTCGCTCAAGGCCTCCTCGCTGGTGCCGGGCTGCAGGCGGATGACCGCGGTGCCCGCCTTGGCGTCGGCGGTGACGGCCTCCACGCCCTCGACCGCCTCGAGCGCGGTCTTGACGGCGCGCTCGCAGTGCTCGCACATCATGCCCTCTATCTTCATGGTCTTTTCCACCGTGCCGGTGATGGGGCAGGCGGTGACGTTCTCGCCGAAGCCGACGAAGATGTAGCCGGCCTTGGTGACGGCGTCCTTAAGGGCCTGCTCGCTGGTGTCGGGGCTGATCTTGAACTTCGCAGTGCCCTTTTCGGCGCTGGCGGTGACGTCCTGCACGCCCTCGACGGCCTCGAGGGCCTCGGTGACGGTCTTTTCGCAGTGGCCGCACATCATGCCGTCGATGCGCATGGTGACGTCGATGAGCTCCTCGTCGTCCTCGACAGGGGCGAGGGCGGCCTTGTGGCGGCGCGGCTTATCCTTGCTCGCGTTGTACATCTTGAAGAGGTTGAGCCTGAGCGCGTTGGACACGACGCAGAAGGAGCTGAGGCTCATCGCGGCGGCGCCGAGCATCGGGTTGAGCGTGAGGCCCGCCCAGACGAAGCAGCCCGCGGCGATGGGGATGCCGATGGTGTTGTAGAAGAAGGCCCAGAACAGGTTCTCGTGGATGTTCCGCAGCGTGGCGCGGGACATGCGGATGGCGGCGGGGACGTCCGAGAGCTGGCTCTTCATGAGCACTACGTCGGCGGCGTCGATGGCGACATCGGTGCCGGCGCCGATGGCGATGCCGATGTCGGCGCGGGTCAGGGCGGGCGCGTCGTTTATGCCGTCGCCGACCATGGCGACCTTGCCTTGCTTCATGAGCTTGCGGATGACGCTCTCCTTGCCGTCGGGCAGGACGCCGGCGATGACCTCGTCCACGCCCGCCTGGGCGCCGATGGCCTTGGCGGTGCGCTCGTTGTCGCCGGTGAGCATGACGACGCGGATGCCCATGTTGCGCAGCTCCTGGACGGCGCGCGGGCTGTCCTCCTTGATGACGTCGGCCACGGCGATGATGCCGGCCAGCTTGCCGCCCTCGGCGAAGTACAGCGGGGTCTTGCCCTGCTCGGCGAGGGCCTCGGCCTTCTCGCGCATGTCGTCGGTGACGGTGGCCTTGGTGACGATGAACTTGTGGTTGCCGGTGGCGAGCTCCTTGCCGTTCATGCTGGCGATGACGCCGTTGCCGGGCAGGGCCTCGAAGGAGCCGACCTCGGCCGGCTTCATGCCGAGCTCCTCGCCGCGCTGCATAATGGCGCGGGCGAGCGGGTGCTCGCTCTTCTGCTCGAGCGCGAGGGCGAGGTCCATGAGCTGCTCCTCGCTGACGCCCTCGGCGGGGATGACGTCGGTGACCTTCGGCTCGCCGGAGGTGATGGTGCCGGTCTTGTCGAGGGCGACGATGTCCATCTTGCCCGCCTCCTCGAGGGAAGCGGCGGTCTTGAAGAGTATGCCGTTCTTGGCGCCCATGCCGTTGCCGACCATGATGGCGACGGGCGTCGCGAGGCCGAGCGCGCAGGGGCAGCTGATGACCAGCACGGAGATGCCGCGGGCCAGCGAATAGCCGAAGCTCTGGCCTATGAGCAGCCACACGACGGTGGTGATGACGGCGATGGTGATGACGGTGGGCACGAAGATGCCGGAGACCTTGTCCGCGACCTTGGCGATGGGCGCCTTGGTGGCGGCGGCGTCGGAGACCATCTGGATGATCTGGCTGAGGGTGGTGTCCTCGCCGACGCGGGTGGCCTGACACTTTATAAAGCCGCTCTGGTTGAGCGTGGCTGCGGAGACGGTGTCGCCCTCCGCCTTGTCTACCGGGATGCTCTCGCCGGTGAGGGCGCTCTCGTTCACGGCGCTGTGGCCCTCGAGCACGATGCCGTCTACCGGGATGTTCTCGCCCGGGCGGACGACGAAGATGTCGCCCTTTTCGACCTCGTCCACGCCAACGGTGACCTCCTGGCCGCTGCGCACGACGGTGGCGGTCTTGGGTGCGAGCTTCATGAGGCTCTTGAGGGCGTCCGTGGTCTTGCCCTTGCTGCGGGCCTCGAGCATCTTGCCTACGGTGATGAGGGTAAGTATCATGGCCGCGGCCTCGAAGTAGAACTCAGTGTGCATGACGTGCATCTGGTCCATCGGGTCGCTGTAAGTCGTCATCTCAAAGAGCGCGTAGGAGCTCCAGACGAAGGCGGCGCTGGAGCCGAGGGCGACCAGGGTGTCCATGTTCGGCGCCCGGTGCGCGAGGCTCTTGAAGCCGGAGATGAAGAACTTCTTGTTGATTATCATGACTATAACAGTCAAATAGAGCTGGATGAGCGCCTGGGCCATGTAGTTCGAGGCCAGGAAATCCGGCAGCGGCCAGCCCCACATCATGGCGCCCATGGAGAAATACATGAGCACTATGAGGAAGCCGACGGACGAGATCAGGCGGCGCTTGAGCACCGGGGTCTCGTGGTCCTCAAGGGCGGCTTCGGCCTCGGCCATGGAGCTCGAGGCGCTCTTTTTCTCGGCGCCCGCGCCCTTTTCGCTCGCGCCGTAGCCCGCGTCCACGACGGCCTTGATTATGTCCGCGCTGGAGGCCGTGCCCTCAACGCCCATGGAGTTCGTCAGCAGGCTGACCGAGCAGCTCGTGACGCCCGGGACGGCGTTCACGGCCTTCTCGACTCTGGCACTGCATGCCGCGCAGCTCATACCTGTTACAGTATACTGCTTCATACGATACCTTTCCCTCCCTAAAGCGATTACCTCATCAACTTCTGCAGGGTCTTGAGCAGTTCGTCGATGGTCTCGTCGTTGCCGCCGCGGATGTCGTCGACGACGCAGGTACGGATGTGGTCGCTCAGAAGCTCGCGGTTGAAGGCGTTCATCGCCGCCGTCACCGCCGCGGACTGCACCAGGATGTCGGGGCAGTAGACCCCCTTCTCCACCATTCCGCGTATGCCGCGCACCTGGCCCTCGATGCGGTTGAGCCGGTGTATGAGCTTCTTGTACTCCTCAGGAGTACGCTGCTTGGTCCGCTGACAACAACATTTTTTTGTTTCTCCCATGATAAGCTCCTTCCATGCAGATACCCATCAGGGGTAGTTATAGTATACCCCTGATGGGTATGATGTCAATACCCATTTTGGCAATTTAGCGTATTGCAATATCAGCGCTTTAGTCAGGCGTCCGCCGTTGAGCAAAGTGCTCCATTGTCCGTATAATACACCGAAATGCCAGCTATTTCAAGCGTTTCCAGCTCGTCAATATCCAGGGTATCCGCAATGAACAGCGGCGCGAGGCTGAGCGCGAGCCCGGCACAGCCGGTGGAGCTGGAATAGCCGCAGAGCTCGGGCACGCAGCAGCGGTCGAGGCCGTCGGCCGGGTCCAGAAAGCCCGCGCGCAGCCGGCCGTCCGCGTACTGGTAATACCCCCCGGCGGCTGAGCCCTCCGCGGGGTAGTCGCGCAGGCAGGCTATGCTGACGCCGCCCGAAAAGTGCAGCGCGGCTATATTCGTGACGGTGCCGCCGGCCCTGTGGGAGAAGTTGAAGGAGTACTCCGTCCCGGTCTCGGTGTCGAGGCAGCGCATGAAGCCGTCGCAGCTTATGAGCGCGCCGCGCGTGTATCCGGCGTCCGTGAGCGCCGCGGCGATGTAGTCGGCGATGAAGGCGTTGCGCATCCAGCCGAGGCCGACGAAGTCGGTGACGCCGTTCTCCGCCGCGAAGGCGAGGTACTCCTCAGAGACGTTCAGCCGCACCTCTCCGCCGCCGAGCAGCTCGATGTCCACGGCCCCGGGGTCGGAGGCGTATGCGGCGACGGCGGAGGAGAACCCGGCCTGTCCCGCGTCGAGCCGCGGGTCGTACTGCGCGGCCTCCTCGTCGCTCGCAGAGCCGGTGAGCGCGGCGTACTGCGCGTAGAGCGGGGCGAGGTAGTGGTACCGCGTGCCGCTCTCCTCCAGCTGCTCCAGCGCGGAATAGAGCGCCGCGTCCACGGCGACGGGCTCGTTGGCGTGGCGGTTGAGGTAATATAGGCCGTTCACGTCCCCGGCGTCGATGCCGGAGTCGAAGAGCCCCAGCGCGGCCGTCGCGGCCTCCGTGTAGACGCTGCGCACGGCGCGCCGCTCGTCGGAGGCGTCCGCACCGTCCCAGCCGAGGTAGTAGTAGAAGGTGAAGCTGCTCCCGGCGTTCATCTCGCCGCTGAGCGCGCTTATCTCCGTGAGCCCCGGCTCGGTGCCGATAAGCGAATTTATGCCCAGGCCAAAGGCCGCCACGGCCAGGACGATGAGGGCTATCACCAGCGCCAGGCGGAGCTTGAGCCTGCCGGAGGGGAGCTCTATGTTGATGGTCTTTTCGACCGCGGGCTTGTCGTTGGGGAGCGAATTTCTCTTCATGGCTACAAGATGGCGATGATGATGAACAGCAGCAGCACGGCGACGCAGGCAGCCAGGGTCACGGCGAAGGCGACGACGCCCTTGCGGCAGGCCTTGTAGTTGCGGATGTAATTGTGCCGCCGGAAGACGAAGGCCGCGATGAGCCCGAGTATGGGCAGGAAGAAGGACAGTATCGCGTACCAGGGGCTGCCCGTGTCGTGCACGGGCCGGTCGAGGATGACCTCGCCGGAGGTCGGCTCCGCCTCGGCGCTCTCGGGCGCGGCCTCGGTGTTCACGCCGACGATGGAGAGGGTCTTGAGCGGCTCTCCCCGCTCGCGCAGGGCGCGGTACTCGACTATCTCCTCGGGGCTGCCGTAGACGAGGTGCCCGTGGCCTATGTCCACCAGCTCGGGCCGGGAGGCGTCGGTATAGTGGTGCATGCCGGGGTCGTAGGTGTAGAGCACCTTGTGCTTTTCAAGCTGCGGGTCGGGCAGGGGTATGGCGGAGATGAGCGAGCGGGTGTAGGGGTGCAGCGGATAGTTGAAGAGCTCCTCGGAGGTGGCTATCTCCACTATCCTGCCCTTGTAGATGACGCCTATGCGGTCGGAGATGTATCTGACGATGGAGAGGTCGTGGGCGATGAACAGGTAGGTCGTGCCCTGCTCGGCCTGGAACTTGTTCATGAGGTTGAGTATCTGCGCCCGGATGGAGACGTCGAGCGCGGAGATGGGCTCGTCCGCGACGACGAACTCCGGCTCCATGACCATGGCGCGGGCGAGGCCCACGCGCTGGCGCTGGCCGCCCGAGAACTCGTGCGGATAGCGTGTCAGGTGCTCGGGCAGGAGGCCGACGGCCTCTATCATGTTCTCCACCTTGCGGACGCGGTCGGCCTCGCTGTCGTAGAGGTGGAAGTTGTACAGCCCCTCGGAGATGATGTAGTCCACCGTCGCGCGCTCGTTGAGCGAGGCGGCGGGGTCCTGGAACACCATCTGGATGTTGCGGATTATCTCGCGGTCGAGGCTGTGGGGTATCTTGCCGGATATGCGGACGCCCTTGTAGAGTATCTCGCCGCCCGAGCAGGTGTTGGCGCGGATGACGGCGCGGCCTATCGTGGTCTTGCCGGAGCCGGACTCGCCGACGAGGGAGAAGGTCTCGCCCTTGTAGACGTCGAAGCTGACGTCCTGCACGGCGCGGAGTATATTCTCGCCCTTGCCGAAGTTGATGTCCACGTGCCGGAGCGAGAGGAGCACTTCCCTGCCGCTCTCGTCCGTCGGGCCGTGTTCGGGAAAGTGGTCCGCGCTGGCGTCCAGGGGCGCTGTGTTTTTCTCTTTGGCCATGCGTTCCGCCTCCTAAATGTTGAACACTTTCATGAGCGTGCCGTGGATGTCGCGTATCATCTCCGGCTTTTCCACCTTCGGCGCGCGCGGGTCGAGCAGCCAGGTCTTGGCGTAGTGCGTGTCCGAGACCTTGAACATCGGCGGCTCGCGCAGGGTGTCCACGCGCAGGCAGTAGGGGTTGCGCGGGGCAAAGGCGTCGCCGACGATGTCGTTATAGAGGCTCGGCGGGGTACCCGCGATGGAATAGAGCTTCATGCCGCGGTCCATGAGCTGCGGCAGCGAGCTCAGCAGCGCCCAGGTGTAGGGGTGGCGCGGGTCGTAAAAGACCTCCTCCACCGTGCCGAGCTCGACTATCTGCCCGGCGTAGAGCACCGCGACGCGGTCGGCCACGTTGGCCACGACGCCGAGGTCGTGGGTGATGAACACGATGGTGTAGCCGAACTCCTTTTGCAGGTCCTTGATGAGCTTGATTATCTGCGCCTGGATGGTGACGTCCAGCGCCGTCGTCGGCTCGTCGCAGATGAGTATCCTGGGCTGGCAGGAGAGCGCGATGGCGATGACTATGCGCTGCCTCATGCCGCCTGAGTACTGGAAGGGGTAGTCGTCGAAGCGGTTTTCCGCGTTCGGGATGCCGACCTTCTTCATGAGCACGATGGCGCGCTTGCGGGCCTCTATCTCGGAGACGTTCTGGTGCTTCATTATGACCGAGGTTATCTGCTTGCCTATGGTCATGATGGGGTTCAGGCTCGTCATCGGGTCCTGGAATATGGTGGCTATCCTCTGGCCGCGTATCCTGGTCCAGTCCACGACGCAGTCCGTCCGCGCGAGGTCGAGCACCAGGGAGCCGCGCAGCTTATTGCCCTCCTGGCCGAGGTATTTTACGCGGAAGACGGCGTTTTCAAAGATGCCGTTCAGCTGCGCCTCGTCGGAGAGGTCGGCGCCAATGGTCATGGCCTCCTTTATGGCCCGGTATAGCTTGTCCTCCAGCTTTCTGCGGCCCTTGAGCGGATAGCGGCCCAGGGAGAGGCAGATCTCCCTTGCGAGGATGCTGTTGCGCTCGCGCTGCCCGGGGCTCAGCTCCCCTGCGCACTCACGCGAGTAGCGCTCCCTGAGCGCGGCCATGCGGCGCGAATATTCGGCGTTATAGGCGGAGTCGCTCTTCGTGCTGGCGGTGTGCTCGCGCACGGTGGCCCTGCGGCGGCGCTCCAGCTCCTTGAGCTCGGCGTCGAGCTCGGCGATCCGGCGCGAGGCCTCCTTTATCTTGGCCTTCTCCTTTGAGCGGTCGAGCGTCTGGCGGTCGTTGTGCAGTTGGGCGCGCCGGAACCTGAGCTCGCGGCGCTGCTTTTCAAAGCGCTCGGCGTCCTCGCCGCTGAGCGTGAGGCGCTCCTCGCGGTCGCGCTCGAGCGCGCGCATCTCCAGATAGGTCTGCGCGCCGAGCTCGAGCTTTGAATACTCGTTGAGCTTTGCCTCCGCCTTGGCTATGGCGCCCGGGCCGACGTTGAAGCTCACCTCCGTGAGCGTCTCGTCGTTGAACACGATGCTGCCGCCGTCGATGAAGCCGTTGTTGTCGAGCATCCCGGCGAAGGTCTTGGTGAGCACGCTCTTGCCGCAGCCGGATTCGCCGACGATGGCGATGGATTCGTTCTCGTAGATGTCGAGGGACACGTTCCGTATGGCCGTCAGCACCCGGCCGCGGACGCGGAACTTGACCCAGAGGTCCTTTATCGAGAGCAGTACCTTTTTCTCTTCCATGGTCCCACCCCCGTCACATG
>ENA-OYCP01000368-OYCP01000368.1-human-gut-metagenome-genome-assembly--contig:-NODE-368-length-10553-cov-7.406554_pt1 | contig 10553 bp, 8 predicted proteins | sample MGYA00243454_ERZ652875 | MGnify/ENA primary metagenome ERZ652875 (study PRJEB26926, sample SAMN06164783) | human gut metagenome | biome: ENVO:00009003; feature: ENVO:2100002; material: ENVO:00002003... | reverse complement strand
AATTGAAACTCGGTGACAAGATAGACACCTACTTCATCCAGGACGATGTGCGTGCTCGCCGCCTGAAGATTGTAGGTATCTACCAAACCAACTTCTCCGAATACGACAACCTATTCCTGCTTACCGACCTCTATTTGGTGAATCGCCTGAACAACTGGGAGCCGGACCAGGTGAGCGGTGTGGAGCTGGAAATACGCGATTATGACAAGCTGGAAGAAACCACCTATGAGATAGCTGTCGATACGGACGAGAATCCCGACCGCTATGGTGCCGAGTATTGCGTCCGCAATGTAGAGCAGCTCAATCCCCAAATCTTTGCCTGGCTGGGCATCTTGGATGTCAACATCTGGGTCATTCTCATTCTGATGATTGGAGTGGCGGGGTTCACCATGGTATCCGGCCTGCTGATTATCATCATAGAGCGTACCTCCATGATAGGCGTGCTGAAGTCTTTGGGAGCCAATAACTTTACCATCCGTAAAGTCTTCCTTTGGTTTTCGGTCTTCCTCATTGGGAAAGGCATGCTTTGGGGGAACATAATCGGCCTTGCGTTCTATTTCGTGCAGCGCTGGTCCGGCTTGTTCAAGCTCGACCCTGAAACCTATTACATGGCTACTGTTCCGGTATCTTTCAATATCTGGCTGTTCCTGCTGCTGAATGCCGGCACATTGCTGGCTTCGGTCCTGATGTTGCTGGGCCCATCATTCCTGATTACACGCATCCATCCGGCAACTTCCATCCGTTACGAATAAGAGAATCACTTTCTCAGAAAACCGCTTTTCTTGCGGAACAGACAGTACCATTTCCAACGTAAAGACTGTATCGGCTGCAATAGGTCGAAAGCCGGTAGTGTGAAGTAATATCTGCGCTGTTCTTCCAGGTCGTGGGCAGTCTTGTTGACAATGACTGCCTGCATGGTGAAACGGAACAGGAACAAAAGAAAAGCGACGCCTGCTGCCAGCCAGTGGAAGTGCAGAATGCCGATGACCATCGCGGCTATCCAGGATGCGTGGAATGCCAGGCGGGTCAGGGTCTCAAAACCGGCCAGCCAGCGTTGCATTCCATGATACAGCCGTGCTGTGGAGGCGTAGCCTATTTTCTCTTCTTTCCAGTCCTTGGTACGCAGAAGCGGCTGCATGCGCACAATGGCATTGGCATCCGTTTCTACCCGCGTGTTCTCCGGGGTAGCCACGTGGTTGATGAACAAATCGTCGTCTCCCCGTTGCAGGTTGAGGTGTGCGGAGAATCCTTTCTGTTGGTAGAAGAGTTCCTTCCGGTAGGCCAGGTTACGCCCGATGCCCATGTAGGGGCTGCCTGCCAGGGCAAATCCCAGATAGCGCATGGAAGTGAACAGATTGTCGAATGCCGCCCGTTTGTGCAGCCAGCCTTTGCCGCGTTCGTAGCCGCTGTATCCCAGCACCACTTGGGTACGTGATGTGAAGTTGCGTGCCATCAGTCGCAGCCATTGGTTGCTTTGGGGCATGCAGTTGGCATTGGTGAACACCAGCCAGTCATATTTGCTGGCCTTGATTCCAAGCGTTACGGCCAGCTTCTTGCGGCTGATGTAACGGGAGGAATCGGGTACGAAGCTGTGGTAGAGATGGGGATATTTCTCCTCGAGGATGGTCAGGTAATCCTCGCTCTCATCGGTGTTGCCGTCGTTAATGACGATGACTTCAAATTGGGGATAGTCCTGCTCCAGCACGGCGCCCAGGTTGCGGCGCAGATTCTCGGATTCCTCGCGGGCGCAGATGATGACGGATATGGGGGGCAGTTCCTGGGTGAAGTGCGTGTCTCCCTGCTTCACGGCACGGCTGCGCGCATGAATACGGTTGTAGAGACAGAGGTAGTAGATAATTTGAATAAGGAACAGACCACCCGCCGTAGCGAGTACGATAATTTCAGTTGAATCTAATGTAAATGCTTCCATGTGCAGTAGGACGTTTATGTGCTGCAAATTTACACAATTTCCGGCACTACCTCAAACTTTGTTCCGGGAAAGTGCTTGGACAAATACTGCTTGATGTATTTCATCGTGTCTTCCTGGATAGTCTTGTCCTCTACCGTGGGATAGAGGTTGTAGAGTACCGTATCGAGCGCGATGTCCCGGTTCTTGATGGCTTCGAAGCTCAGCAGGGTGTGGTTGATGCTGCCCAGCTTTCCGGAGGTGACAAAGATAAGCGGGTACTGCTTCTCCGCAATGTAGTCTATCGTCAGGAAATCTTCGGTAAGGGGAACCATCAGACCGCCGGCGCCTTCTACGAGCACGGTATCATAGCGATGGGAAAGTTCCCTGGTGGCACGCTCTATTTTTCCGAAGTCTATCGGGCGCTTGTCTATGCGGGCGGCGAGGTGGGGAGAGCAGGGATAGGAGAATATCTCGGGCATGGTCAGCCCCTCTTTGTCTTCCGGCAGGTAGCCGGTTCCGGTGAGGCGGCGGTGCAGGTCGATGTCCTCGGAATGACCGGTGTTGCCGGTCTGGATGAATTTTTGGGTGATGACGCGCAGGCCGCGTTGCATAAGCTCACGGGCGTACCAGGCGGTGCAATAGCTTTTTCCGGCATCTGTATCAATGCCGCTGATGAAGTAGATGTTTTTTGTTTCCATTATTTTGTTTTTTTTCGTGCGATGATATAAATGGGGTGATAGGTCAGGTTTACGTTGCCTGCGGCATCACTGAACCGGGTTGTGTATTCTTTGCAGAAGGATTGCAGGCGACTACGCGTCCACATCCTTTTTTCCGTACCCGTGACTCCGGTTTGCTTCAGATGCTTCAGCACTGCCTGGGGAGTGGGGAAGGGCAAGGATATCACCTCTTCTTCGGCATGAAGAATATCGAAACCGGGAGACAGCAGGGCTTGCAGCTCCTCAACGGAGAGATAGTCCAGCCCGTGCCCAGTCAGTTGGCGTATTTCGTGCATGTTTGTGGCGCCGAAGGTGCTGAAGGCAAGCAGGCCGTCTGCCACCAGTGCTTGGTGGCAGCGGGTGAAGAAAGCACCTGGGTCGTTGAACCATTGCAGGGTGGAGCACGAGGTTATCAGGTCGGTTTCTCCGGGGAAGTCGATGGCTTCGGCATCACCGGGGACGAACTGCACGGTAGTGCCGTCGCAAAGTTCCTTGACGCACTCCTCCATTTCCCGGCACAAGTCGTTCAGCAGCAGAGCTTCCGGTTGCAAGGTGTGGAGGAGGATACGTGAGTAGCTTCCCGTTCCGCAGCCAAACTCTACGACACGGCGGAAACGTGTGTATGGTTCCTTTATGAGCTGCATCATCTTCTCGGCGACTTGTTGCTGCACGCGGGCCTCCCGGGTATAGGTATTCCGGGCTTTGGCAAAGCGGGCGGCTATCAGTTGTTTGTCCATCGGGTTCAGTGGCTTGTCCATAGGTCTTGCAGGTAATGTCTGAATAACTCTTCCTGGTAGTGGGCATCCTCCGTTTGCAGTACGGGGGTGCCGAGTATTTCCCAGGCTTGCAGCTGGTTGGCTGGTGGAATGATGCGGTCGTTGCCTCCCGTTACTGCCTGCTGCCAATGGAAGGTGGCAGCAGGCAGTGTGTGGTATATCTTCTCAATCTCCGTCAACTCATCTCTCAACTCTTCCAGCGGACGGCGGGGGGTGATTTCCAGGAAAGCTTTGAAGGCTGCTCCGTTGGCGCACATGCGGCGGAGGAATTTGTGCAGTGAAGCCCCGGTCAGTCCGTCCAATGTCCCGTGGTAGATGGCGGGTGGAATGCCCATATGCTGGTCTATGGGGTAGGGCGTTCCGTTGATGGCGATGCTGTTTGCCATATGGATACCTTCGCCGGACGTACCTGGCGATGAGAGCTGTGGCACGGTCTGCGAAGCCGCCCATACCCCCATAGACCAGCCGATGAGGTTGATTTCGCGGTATTCTTCCAGTCCGGAGGCGTCAAAATCCAGTGTGCGGTAGTCATAGCACACCATGAAGTCGCTGGCTACCGGACGATACATTTTGAAAGGCGTCTCATCGGCTCCCCAGCCGGCAAAGAACAGCAATAGCCGGGGATGATGCTCGTGTATAATGTAACTTTGTTTCATCTGTTTTTAGAATCGTATAGCGTTAGTATTCCTCTCTTCCTTTAGGGGAATAAGGGGTATAAGTTCTCCAATCTCATCTTCCCGTATGTCTGCCGTCAGCGAGAAGCGGATGCGTGATGTCCCTTCGGGCACCGTGGGCGGGCGTACCGGCAGTGCATAAAAGCCATGCCTCTGCAGCAGCTCTGCGCACAGCACGGTGTCGGCACTGGGGCCAATAATCAGTGGGACGATATGGCTTGCGCTGGGGCATCCGTACCCCTTGGCTTGTAATGCTTCGCGCAGTGTCCGACTGATTCTTGCCAGATGCTCGCGGTGGTCCTGCATTCCGGCAAGTTTCCGTACGATAAACAGTGTCCAGGCAATACTTGTCGGAGGCAATGCCGTGGTGAAGATAAGGGTTCGCATCCGGTTGACGAGATACTCGCGTATCGTCCGGCAGCAGGCGATGTATGCACCGGCAGACGCAGCCGCCTTGCCGAAGGTGCCCACGAGGAAATCTATATCCCGGATACATCCGGTTTCTTCGGCGCAGCCCAGGCCGCGCAGTCCCCTTACGCCGAATGCATGGGCTTCGTCCACATAGAGCAGTACGTTGGAGTATCTTTTTTTCAAACGCACCAATGCCGTGAGGTCGGCTTGGTCACCGTCCATGCTGAAGATGCTTTCTGTGACGATAATCAATTGCCGGAATGTTGCATGGTGTTGTTCCAGCAGGCGTTCCAGTTGCACCAGGTCGTTGTGGCGGAAGCGGATGCAGCGTGCGGTGGATAGGCGGATGCCGTCGATGATGCTGGCATGCACCAGCTTGTCTGCCAGTATTAGGGTTTGTGCATCGCTCACGGCGGGCAGAATCCCCATATTGGCATGATAGCCGCTATTGAGCACCAGTGCTGTCTCTGTGCCGAAAAGTGTGGCGAGTTCCGTCTCCAGTTCTTCGTAAATCCCGAAGTTCCCCGTCAGCAGGCGGGAGGAGGAGGAAGTCGGCAGGAAGGTGTCCGGTGTCAGTGTCTGCAGGAATTCTTCCTTTAGCTGGCGGTCGGCAGCCAGGCCCAGGTAGTCGTTGGACGAAAGGTTCAGCATATGCCGGCCATCGGCTATAACCGTGCGTCCCTCGTGTGTCAGTTGCGGCAGGCGGCGCAGGTTGCTGTGTTCTTTCAATGTTTGCAGCTCTTGCTGCATATATTCTATTGCATTCATAATTCTTTTAAAATGTGCCAATGTGGTTTTAATGTGCTAATGTGCCAATGTGCTAATATGCCAATGACCTGCGGCGTGATAGCGCAGCGTAAACATTGCGCAGCCAATTGGCACATTAGCATATTAGCACATTCTTATAATTTTCATCAACCCTCCCGTCAGCTTCCTCAACTGTTCCGGCTCTATAATGAACGGAGGCATCAGGTATACCAATCTTCCGAACGGGCGTACCCAGATTCCCTCCTCAACGAAGCGTTTTTGCATCCACGCCATGTCTACGGGCTTTTTTGTCTCAATCACCCCGATGGCTCCCAGCACACGTACATCCGTCACTTGCGGTAATCGGCGTGCCGGTTCAAGCTCTTCTTGCAGTTGCCGGCTGATGCGAGTCACCTTGCCTTGCCAGTCGTATTCGGGCGAGGTCAGCAGCTTCACCGAAGCGCACGCTACGGCGCATGCCAGTGGATTCCCCATAAAGGTGGGTCCGTGCATAAACACCTCCGGTGTATGGTTGGAGATGGTATCCGCCACTTCATTCGTCGTCAGTACGGCAGACAGCGTCATGTATCCGCCCGTTATGGCCTTTCCTATGCACATGATGTCCGGTTCTACACCCGCGTGCTCCCAGGCAAAGAGTTTTCCCGTCCGTCCGAAGCCCGTGGCTATCTCATCGAATATCAGCAGCAGGCCATGTTCCTTGCATATCTGTGCCGCTTCGCGCAGGTACTGGGGGTGGTAGAACCACATGCCGCCAGCGCCCTGCACCACAGGTTCGAGGATAAGCGCTGCCAGTTCCTCGTGATGCTCCTCTACCAGTTTCCGCAGTTCCACCGTATCCCGTTCATCCCATTCGCCGTGGAAGCGCGAGCGCGGCTGCGGCACGAAATAGCGCACCGGCAATGATGCCCCGAACAGCGAATGCATGCCCGTCACCGGGTCGCAGACAGACATGGCATTCCATGTATCCCCGTGATAGCCCGAACGGATAGTCACAAAATTGTTCTTCTTCGCCTTTCCCTTGCCATACCAGTACTGCACGGCCATTTTCAAGGCCACCTCTACTGCCACCGAGCCCGAGTCGGCATAGAATATCTTCTGCATGGACGGCGGGACAAGCGGTAGCAGCAACTGGCCCAGTTCAATGGCAGGGTCGTGTGTCAGCCCTCCGAACATCACATGCGACATCTTGCCCAGCTGTTTCTCTGCCGCCCGGTTCAGTGTAGGGTGGTTGTACCCGTGGACGGCGCACCACCACGACGACATTCCCTCTACGAGTGTTTCTCCGCTTTCCAGGGTGATGGTGGCGCCTTCGGCATGCTTCACCTTATACACCGGTAGCGGGTTGGTGGTGGAGGTATAGGGGTGCCATAGGTGCTCTCTGTCGAACTGCGAGCCGCAGAACCGGTATCCGGCATCTTCTATCAGTACCTTGTCTTCTGACACTTTCGAGCCGAGCGTTGTCAGCAGGTCGCCCACGATGGCGGAGTTGATGCCGATGTGTAGCGCTTGCTTTACGGCCTCCTTGCTCAGTTGCGAGCGTCCTCCGGCAAAGCGGAGGAAAGCTGTCGGGTTGATGAAGCGGAAGAGGGCGATGGTGGTCAGTATTTCCTCCTCGCTGAGTGGTGCCTGCCGTTCCAGCGGTGTGCCGGGGATGGGGCTCAGGAGGTTGATGGGGATGGACTGTACTTCCAGCTCGCGCAGTGTGAAGGCGAATTCGATGCGTTGCTCCATGCTCTCGCCCATGCCGATGATGCCGCCGCTGCAGATGTCCATGCCTACATTGCGGGCGGCTTGCAGGGTGCGCAGCTTCTCTTCCTGCGTGTGCGTGCTGCACAGTTGGGGAAAGTAGGAGGGGGCTGTCTCCAGGTTGCAGTGATAGCGGGTGATGCCTGCGTCGTGCAGTGCCCGCATTTCGTCTTCGTTGAGCAGTCCCAGTGATGCGCACAACTGGATGGACGAGTGCCGGCGCATGTGCCGGGCGGCTTCGCACAGTTTCTCCATGTTTCTGGAGGAGGGCTTCCGTCCACTGGTCACCAGCGAGAAACGTGCCACGCCCTGGGCTTCATTATGCCGGGCATGCCGCAGGCATTCTTCTTTGTCCACCAGGTCGTACACGTCTGCCTGGGTTTTGTAGTGCGACGACTGTGCACACCACTTGCAGTTTTCCGGGCATCGTCCGGACTTGGCATTAATGATGGAGCACATGTCAAACTCCTCCGAGGCCAGGCCCCGGGTTATCTCGTGGGCAGCTTCGTATAGCGCTTCCTTGTCGGGTTGCACAGCCAGCCATTCGGCTTCTTCCTTACTGATGTGGCTGCCGCGCAGCACTTGTTCCTTCAACTTCTGTAGGGTCATATCTTTCTTGGGTTAAGTTCGTGGATAAAGACAGAGGTACGGATTGCCGGGGCGGTGCAGCTTGTCATTCTGCTGCATGGCTTCCGGTAATCCGTACCTCTTGTTCTCTTTTGTTTCAGGCTATATGTGTCTTGTCCGCCCGTATTCCCGCAGGGGCGGATGACTTGTGTTTCAAAAAGAATGTGCCGGTTCGTTCCCAGCTCCGTGAGGATACTTGTCAGGGCGCTGCTGCTACCCAGCGGAATGCCGGTGTCGGTTTCTCTTCCTTCCGTTTCCCCTTTCCAGGCACTCTCTTCCCCGCATCCGGCATGTCCTGCGGTTCCCGCAGCCTTCTGTTTGGACAGAGAGCTGTCTGCCACGTTTTTGCGCAGGCAACCGATGGTGACACACCGCCCTATGCTGGCAAATGCAGCGTAGGCTTTTCTGCTCCAGCGGCGAAAGCGGATGGTAGGTGCGGCGGGTGATGTATTCCTCATGTTTTTCAGCCTGATACGGTTTTGTTTCCTTTTAACGGATGCAAATGTAGAAAAAATAATTTCATAACGGTAATGCTCATGCATGAAAAAAGCCGTGCAAATGCAACTATTGCGCGGCTCTTCTTTAAAGAATGTCGTAGGATTTCACTCTTTGGACGACTGGTAGTAGAGATACCAGTCATTATTGGTGGCGCCATTGGACTCTACCCATTTGGCGAAATCGGGATACTCCAGGTCGATGCGTACGGTTTCCTTTGCCGGAGTGAACCGGATGGGACCTTCTGTGCTGGTTGTGGCCGGCAGCATGATGGCGAAGGGATATTTGCCGTCCTTGTTGATGTAGTAGGCATCGTCTTCGGCTCCGATTTGCTCTGCGTTGGCTTTACCGGTCGCTTTCTTCTTGGGCAGATGCACTTCTGTCCGGTTGTCGGCTCCGGCTGTATACTGGGCAATGATGAACGGGTTCAAGTCGCTCTCCAGATTCTTCTTAGGCAATGTGTTGTCTGCAAATGTACGGGTTACGGTAAATTCGTTGCCCTGCACAGACTTTGCATCGGGGAATAGGATGACAGAAGAGGTCTCTGTTTCATCGACTGCTCCGGCAGGCAGTTCTATGCTGCCTCGCTGGCTGGCCACATATTGCACGGCAAATGCGTTGGAGTATGTGGCGGCACCACTTTTCTGTACGGGTACAAAGGTGTCTTCCACCTTCAGCACATAATTGTTGCTGTTGAATGAAATGGCCCGTTTGTGTTCGATAATCACGTCGTTCAAGTCATAGTCACCGCCATTGGGCCAGATGTCTTCGTAGGCATACGTGCGGTAGGTTGTTTCGGAGCTCGTCACCGTAGGCTCTTCCGGGTCTATGACCGGACGGTCCGGGTCTTGAATGGCTTCATTGGGGTTGGCATCGATACAGAACAGTATGTCTTCGTAGCTGGTATCATCGCCATCTTCTACTCCGTAGACTACCGTGCCGTTGCTGGTGGAGAGGGAGATAAAGCGAGCTTGTTGGCCTGCATATATCTTGTTCCATTCTTTATTGGAATATATATAATTTATAGAGTAGTCGATACCTTTATTGGGGGTATATCCATTGGGGATGATGAAATATCCTATGGTATATCCTGCCGGGAATTTGGTGGAGACATTACCGTTTTCGTCCTGATACAGAAGTTGTATTTTTGTATTCTTCTGTATGGGAGCGTCATATCGGGAATATTTGTTACCACTTCCAGACCATCCGGTATACGGGTCGTCTCCTGCAATGGATGCATTGGGAATGATAATGATAATGAATTTGTCTACCTTGTCAGGGCTGTTGGGAATTTCATTGGTCTTGTAGTAATAATAGCCGATGGAAGTCAGGTAACCGGCACGTTCGGTCAGGAAGGTCAGATACAGTTCTGCATCGGTAATCGTTACGTGTTGTCCCTGGTTGTTGATATATGCTTGGGCAATGGTGGTGTTCACATGCTTTGTATCGCTCACCAAAGCTCTGTTGTCCAGATTGCTGGGTTTGCTGTCATAACCTTTCCACAGTGTGTGTTGTAACTGCTTTAAAGTTCCGTCATTGAAATTTCCCGTAGTTACAATGTCATTATTATCAATAATCTCACCGTGAGATTGTCCCCATCCAACGATGGAGTATACCCGTTCCTTCCTATCCTTTAGGTCGATAGTCAGGTTGGATTTTGCACGTGTCATGGCAGTTGAGCGGGTGTTGGCATTATTTTCGGTCATATCTACCACCACTTTGCCATTTTCCACATCTGCTTCCACATACATGGGGGCTCCCCAACTTTGTGAGATGATATATACCTTTTCTGTCGCTTTGGGCAGTTCTACGTTGCCGGTGAAGCGTCCGTCTGCATCTGCAAAGATTTTAAAAACCGCTTCGCCGTTGATGGAGTAGAGGTTGTTTGTCTGATAGGTGATGGGGTCTTCTGTAAACACCTCTATTAATGCGCCTCCTGCGATTTTTCCATAATTCACGTCAAAAGCTACCTGGGCTGTTGTTGCAAAGTCAAAGTATTCGCTCTCCGGCTTTAGTTCTGTTTTTCCACGTTCGGGATTGTATAGGTCTTTTTCGGTACATCCCGTGAATATGCTGCAGGCAATTGCTGAAATGAGGGTTGCAGCACTAACTTTCGTCATAAGTCTAACTTTCATATTTTTATTGTTGTAGATTGCTTGCTTGTTTGTCTTATGAACGCTGTCTATATCACAACCGCCACCTACTTCACAGACGAGTTGTAGATACTACATTTTCTCGAGCGCTTTTTTCATGTTGCAAATATAAACATAGTATTTATAATCTACAACTTTTGGGGTTTAAAAACACTTTTGGTGGGTTAAAAAGTTGTATAAAGTGAATTGATACTAATTGGATGAATCGAATGGTGCGGGCATAAAAAAAAGGCTATCTATCCCAGACAGCCAATCTTTTGTTAACCTTAAATCTAATA
>ENA-OYCP01000366-OYCP01000366.1-human-gut-metagenome-genome-assembly--contig:-NODE-366-length-10571-cov-8.678585_pt1 | contig 10571 bp, 9 predicted proteins | sample MGYA00243454_ERZ652875 | MGnify/ENA primary metagenome ERZ652875 (study PRJEB26926, sample SAMN06164783) | human gut metagenome | biome: ENVO:00009003; feature: ENVO:2100002; material: ENVO:00002003... | reverse complement strand
ACGAGATGACGTCGAGTCTCGTGGGCTCGGAGATGTGTATAAGAGACAGGAGGTATTCCAATGAAGAAAACAACTGCAATGATGGCATTACTTTTAATAATTTGTGCTGCTGTATTTTTTTATGGCTGTACGAATAAATCTTCATACTCAAATTCCGATGATGCATATATAAATTATGCAACAGATATGCAGCTAATGTACCATATTGGCGGAAATGCACCTATGACAAAATCAGATAAAGGTTATTATTATATCGGTGAGGACGGAATCGTGATTTTTATTGATAAAGAAACAAAAAAGGCTACTCCTCTTTGTTCAAAACCAAATTGTACTCACGATGACCCTGAAACTTGCGATGCTTATTTAAACTTAACGGAGATGCCCCAAATACAATATAATGACGGATATTTGTATGCTTTATGCGGAGAGTATGACAAGAGCTATATAAATTACAATACATATCTTATGCGTATGAAGCCTGATGGAAGCCAAAGGGAAAATCTTACGGGAAACTTTAATTTTTATGCTTTTGAATGGTTCATACACAGGGGATATTTTTATTGCTCTACTGATTCATCAGTAATCAGAATACCTCTTGATTCACCTAAATCAGAACCGCAGATTCTATACAAAACGGATTACTATATTGAGTCCGGCTTGAGAGCTGTTTCTCAAATATGCGCGTATAAGAATTATTTTTACTTTACTGCCGACGAGAGAAATGAAAAAGAGGAAGGACCCGGTTTAAGTATCAAATGTATCAATTTGGATACATTAGAGATTAATGACATTCCTAAAGCTAAAGGCTATCAGGTGTCTTATAATTTCTTTTTAGACGACACAATGATTGCGTCCTATTACGATAAAAATTCGGATGAAAATGTTTATCTTAAATGCGATTTGGATGGAAATGTAAAGGAAAGCTTTTTCACAATAGCTCATAAAGATAATTTGCAATATTCAACCGATGGAAAATACATATATGGTGATAATTGTGTGCAGGTTACTAGAAAAGATGCAGAAAAACAGATTATTACGGTTTACGATTTAAATATGAATGAGATAGATTCGTATGTTCCGCCTGAATTTGAAAATAAAGTATGCAATAATATTAATCCACAGGATAATGAATATTTTATTTTTGAATCTGTAGATGATAACGGAGAACGAATTTTAGCTATGGCGGATAAAAGTCAACTCGGCTCAATCGGCGGAGAAACTATAAAATTCACCAAGCTTTGCAAGCTGAAATGGGCTGAAAAGAAGGACAGCAATTATTATGTAGAGGGACAGGCGAGAGTTGAATGAGAATTGCAGGTAGCGAATATTTAAAGCTGTTTTCAAACAAAATATTTCTTATTTGCATCATCGCCTTTTTCTGTGCTGATTCTCTGTTTTTCGTAATGCTTCAATCCTCTGATTATGAAAATTCGGCAATTTCAAGTGATGTCGGGGCATATGAACAGCTTATTCGGGAATGTAACGGCGCAGAGGATAAAAATGCGTTCTTTGAAAGCAAGAACACGGAGATACAGATTGCACAAATTCTTTTGCACAACGGAAATGCAGATGTATACAGGAAAAAATATCCAAAGCTGTATGACAATGCGGCAGGCTTGGACTTGAACGATGATGAGCTGTTTAACCGCTCGGTTATGCTAAGCAACATACAGGCTCAGCTCTCTCACATAGACAGCTATGAAGAGTTTATTTCCAATATGAAGTCGAGAGCCGAGCAACAGAGCAGCTTTTCCATTTTTGCAGAGCCGGACAGCTTTTCGTTCAGAAATATTGAAAAAACTCCCATGGATTTTGCCGAGGTTAAAGGTGTTAAGCCCATCCTCGGCAACAACAAGGCGGTTGAAGCCGCAACCTCATATGAGGTTTCAAGCTATATTTTGCTGATTATCGTATTACTTGTCAATATTTTGATGTTCTCCGTTGAAAGAGAAAAGGGACTTTATGTTCTTGTGCGGTCAACGGCAAAGGGCAGACTGTCAACAATAGCCTGCAAGCTCTTGGTTGTTTTGAGCGTTACGGCGGTTGTTAGTCTGCTGTTCTATGCGAGCAACATTATGATGGCAGGCACAGTCTACGGCTTTGGAGATTTGAGCCGCCCCGTGCAGTCGAGCGAGCTGTTTTTAAACTGCGCATTAAATGTTACAATGCTTGAATACCTGATTTTGTGGGTACTCGGCAAAACGCTTTTGCTCTGCTCTCTGTCAATGCTCACGGCATTTTTATTCGTGGTCATCAAGTCCTCCGCAAAGACCTATTTAATCTTGGCGGCGGCACTGATTTTTGAATTTTCCTGCTTCATTTTCATTGACGGTAGCTCTGTGTTGGCTTCGCTAAAATTTATAAATATTTTCTACCTTATCAGCGGCAACAATATTTTCGGCTGTTATCAGAATGTCAATATTTTTTCACAGCCGATTAACATAATCACCATTTTCATCGGCTTAGCTATAGCTCTCTTCGTTGTCGGAGTTTTTGGAACGACATTGGCGTTTTCAAGGCTGTCACAGCATAACGGAAAGCTCGTTTTGCTCGACAGGCTTATGTCACGGCTCGGACGGTTTAAGAAAATCAACGGAAGTGTGAGAATATACAGCGGCGAGGCTTACAAGCACTACAAAACCTCCTTCGCCCTCGTCGCAGTAATTATCCTCGTGGCTCTCGGCTTTGTCAGCTACAATGATGATTTGAGTATTATATTCATAAGTCCTCAGGAAAGCGCCTATGACACCTATATGCAAACGCTTGAGGGTGAGCTTGACGAGGAAAAGTATGATTTTATCGAGAGTGAAAGAGCTTATTTTGAGGAGCTTGCAAGAGAAGCCGAGGAGATTTCAGCCGACAACACGATTTCGGCTGAGGAAAAAACGAACAGGCTCAATACCATTGATGGTATTTTAAGCATAAGAGGAATGGCATTTGAGGACATTTGCGCTCAGCTTGAATATGTTAACGGAAAGGCTGAGCTGACGGGCGAAAAGCCTGCACTTGTCAATGAAGTGGTGAACAAGCGGCTGACTATGGACACCTTTAGGGAGTGGGAGTATTTTGCTCTGCTCTTAGCCGTGGTTATCTTCTGTACCTCCAACATTTTGGCGATTGAATACAAGACCTCTATGGTTAACTTGATTTCGGCAAATAAGCACGGCAAAGCGAGGCTGTTGATTATAAAGCTCTTGACCGTCCTGATTACCACGGTGATTTCCTATATCTTAATCTATCTGCCGTATATGCTCAACTTTATCAAGACCTTCGGCACGGCATCATTTGATTTACCGCTTGCATATTCAAGAGATTTTTCGGCTCTGACAAGCGGCATAACCGTGGGCGGATATATTCTTGCTCTCGGCTTTGTTCATCTGCTTGCGGCAGTCGGCGCAACGGCTTTGGTCTATCTGCTCTCCTACATATTTAAAAATCAGTTTGTGACAATGATAATTTCAAGCGGCTTGCTCCTTATACCCTGCGTGGTGTTCATTGATAACAGCAAAATCCGTATGGTATCGGCATTTTCAAATAATGCTCAGACAGCCGTTATCGGCATAATCACCGCCGTTTGTCTGCTGATAATCGCAGTATCGGCTCTGATTATCTTTGTCCCCAAGCGCAAAAGTACGAAATTTATAATTTAAGTTTCAAGGCAAAAGAGGTTGTAAATATGGAATTAGCTTTAAATTGTATCAGCAAAACCTATAAAAAGGGCTCGGTAAAGGCGCTTGATAATTTCAGCGTTACCTTAACTCCGGGAGTATACGGCTTGCTCGGACCGAACGGAGCAGGCAAGTCCACGCTGATGAACATTATCACCGACAACCTCAATGCCGACGGCGGAGAGGTGGTTTACGGCGGTGAAAATATCAAAAAGCTCGGCAAGGATTACCGAGCCGTACTCGGCTATATGCCCCAACAGCAGGGCTTGTATGATGATTTCACCCTCAACCGCTTTTTGTGGTATATGGCGGCTTTAAAGGGCTTAAAAAAGAAAGAAGCCAAGGAAAAGATCACTCAGCTTCTTGAAACGGTTAATCTGACAGATGCCGCACATAAAAAGTTAGGCTCGTTTTCGGGCGGTATGAAGCAGAGAGCCTTGATTGCTCAAGCGCTTCTGAACAATCCCGAAATCCTGATTTTGGACGAACCCACGGCAGGACTTGACCCGAAGGAGAGAATACGCATACGCAACTTCATCAGCGAGATTGCCGAGGATAAAATCGTATTGATTTCAACGCACGTTGTGTCTGATATTGAGTTCATTGCAAAGGAGATTATTTTGCTTAAAAAAGGTCAGCTCATCTCCCACGATTCCCCGAATAAGCTGACAAAGGAGCTTGAAAATAAAGTCTTTGAGGTCGAAATTCAAAGGGAAGATTTAAAATATTTTCAAGACAATTACCGTGTTTCAAATCTCTGTCACAACGACAACAGCATAATAGTCCGCATCGTGACCGATAACCCGCCGACAGACTGCCAATACACAACCGCAAAACCAACTCTTGAAGATTTGTACCTCTATATTTTTGAACAAGGAATGTGATATTAAAATTATTGCCGACAAGTAATGGTGTTCTATGCTAATACTTGTCGGTATTTTTATGCACTTTTTACATAAAATCGGAATGGTATAACGGAATGTAAATACAAAAATGCTCATATGCCGATAGTGTGGATAGGCTTTGCAATATTTATGTTGCTATGAAAAGGCTTTACAACACAGCTTGTATCAATATGGTTTGTTCTCGGCTCGGTTTATGTTTACGGATTTAAGCGATATTGATGAAACAGCTCAGGCAAAGGTCGGTGCCGAAATATGGACAGTAAAGTCCGACAAAGCACCGCATTCAAAAGGAACAAAAAGCAAGGCAACTGTACTTACATTACTTTCTCTCAGAAAAGCCTTTATGTGTTTATAGTGATAATTACTAATTTCTTGATATCTTAGTGTACAATAATAAATTAGTCACACAAACTTTGTCAATAGTGGAAAAAAGTAAAATATTGTTGTTGAAATAAATTGGATATTGGTTTATAATAGTAATCAATAATGCAGAAAACGAATTAATATGTAAAACGGAGGTAGTTCTATGGAAGAAAAGGACGAAATTGTTATTTCATTGTCAGATGTATGGAATATTATTAAGAAAAATGCAGCTTTTATTATCGTAGTTACGCTTATTTGTGCTATCGGAAGCTTTTTTATAACAAGATATTTTATTCCAAAATTATACACATCTTCAATTCAGTTATATGTTGATACGTCAAATGATGATGAAAATAAAAACAACCTCAATATACTTTCTGAGCAAACCTATGCACAGAATCTTGTTGCTACATATATTAAAATGCTGAACACAAATACTTTTTACACAGAGCTTTCCGAGCATATAAACAACAAATATACCGCTAAACAGCTTAGCGAAATGGTTTCTTTCAGCAGTGACGAAAAGACAGAGATATTTGACGCTAAGGTTACTACTTCTTCTCCAAATGATTCAAAGCTTATAGCTGATGCAGTTGGAAAGGTTGCACCTGAGGCTATTTCAAGACTTAAATCCAAAGCAACGCTAAAGATAGTTGATTATGCTCAACTGCCTACTGCTCCTTCATCTCCGAATGAAATAAAGAACGTAATAATTGCAATGATAGCAGGACTTGTTATATCTGTCGGAATTTCATTGCTCAGAGCGTTCCTTGATAAAAAGATGAGATACAACGAGGAAATGACTATGATTGGAGATATTCCAATTCTTGCAGCTATTCCAAAATTTGACGCAGTAAATAAATCTAACAAAAAAAAAGATAAGAGGGAGTCAGTATGAAAAAATATCCAAAAAGAGGCTCTTTTCAAGATGTAAAACTCAATGCAGAAGCTGTCGGCTTTCAGATTAAAGAGTCTTATAAAAAAGCAAGAACAAATATTGCTTATTCAATTGTAAAAAAAGGCTGTAAAATGGTGTCTATTACAAGCTCTTCAAAATCCGAAGGAAAGACTATTACTGCAGTTAATATAGCTATTGCACTTGCACAGCAGGTTGATACCAGGGTACTGATTATTGATTGTGATTTGAGAAGGCCTCGAATTCAATCGGTGCTTGAAATACCTGTTGACAAGGGAATTACAAATTACCTCAATTTTGAATGTGAGGTATCTGATATAGTTTACACTTCTAAATTAGACAATCTTGACGCTATCTGCTGCGGTACTATTCCTCCGAACCCGTCGGAGCTTTTATCAAGTGACAATATGAAAGAATTAATCAAAGAGCTTTCAAAACAATATGATTATATTATATTTGATACTCCGCCAATTGGCGTAGTAATTGACGCTTTACCTATAATAAAGCAAACTGACGGTGTTGTTGTTATAGTCAGAGATAATGTTACCGATATCAGGGACTACAAAAAAACAATTGATATTCTCAAACGCTCCGAAGCTAATATTATCGGTGTTATATTTAATGATGTTGAGCCTGTCGGTAAACGCAAATACGGCGGAGGATACAAATACGGTTACTACGGCGAATACGGCTATTAATTTTTTTGTTAGAGGGGTGTAGTTTTGGCGAAAAGAATGTATGCAAATGAAAGAAAAAACAATATTTTCGAAAAAAAGGTTATGCCTGAAAATAATATTTATTATGCAACCTTAAAAACAAGACACGGTTACCGGTGGCTAAGAAGATTTCAGGATATTTTATTCTCTCTGATAGCTATTATTATTCTTTCTCCCGTTATGCTGATTACAGTTATTTCTATCATTATTGATGATCCCAAAGGAGGTCCTGTTTTTTCGCAGATAAGAGTGGGAAAAAACGGTAAAGAGTTTAAAATGTATAAATTTCGCTCAATGGTTGTTGATGCGGAAGACAGGCTTAAGGAACTGCTGGAAGAAAATGAAATGGATGGACCTGTTTTTAAAATTGCCGATGATCCGAGAATTACAAGAGTCGGAAAATTTATAAGAAAAACAAGTATTGATGAGCTTCCACAGCTTTTTAATATTCTAAAAGGAGATATGAGCATTGTGGGACCTCGTCCAGCTTTGCCCAGAGAGGTTGAGCAATATTCTGCTTATCAAGCCCAGCGATTGTTTATTACACCTGGTCTTACGTGTTATTGGCAAATTCAGCCAAACAGAAATGACATTTCTTTTGATGAATGGGTCGAGATGGATATACAGTATATCCGTGAACGCAGTTTTCTTGTGGATTGGAAAATCATATTTAAAACAATTATTGCAGTTCTTACTAAACAAGGAAGATGATTTGGGAGGTACATATGAAAGGCATAATTTTAGCCGGCGGTTCCGGTACCCGACTTTATCCGCCATGTGTCAGGTAAGCCGACAAAGTGATATTACCGATTTTGAACCGGATTGAATGATATATACAGTTTTAACAAGATTCATACACTGACAGTGTTCGATTCAACAATCTAACACTTAGAGAAAACATCATTGCAGGGTATACAGGGTTCGACTGTATAAAACAAGGGCAATATGATTGTCGGGGTAATTGGATACGACAGCATAAGAAAACACTTAGCCGTGTGAACGGTAAGAGGAATTAGAGAGAAAGGCCATCCATATGGATGTGTACATAGAAAATTAGAGGATATGCCCGATGAGGGTCGGAGGAGTAAATAACATGAAGAATTACAAAATCGCCGTTGCGGGCACTGGTTATGTGGGTTTGTCAATTGCCACACTGCTTTCTCAGCATCATCAGGTAACTGCAGTTGATATTGTTCCAGAGAAGGTTGAGATGATCAACAATCACAAGTCCCCAATTCAAGATGATTATATTGAAAAGTACCTTGCAGAGAAGAAACTGAATTTGACCGCAACACTTGATGCAAAGGCTGCATACTCTGATGCTGACTTTGTTGTAATTGCGACCCCTACAAACTACGATAGCCACACTCAGCACTTTGACACATCTGCAGTTGAAGTTGTGATCAAGCTGGTTATGAAATATAATCCAAACGCCATCATGGTCATCAAATCTACTATTCCTGTGGGATATACCGCAAGTGTGCGTGAGAAGTTTGGCAGCAAGAACATCATCTTCAGCCCGGAGTTCTTGCGTGAGTCCAAGGCCCTATATGACAACCTGTATCCGAGCCGTATCATTGTTGGCACTGATCTGAACGATGAGCGATTGGTAGAGGCGGCACACGAGTTCGCTGGTCTGCTGCAAGAAGGTGCTATCAGGGAGAACATCGACACTCTGTTCATGGGTTTCACCGAGGCAGAGGCTGTTAAACTGTTCGCCAATACATATCTGGCCCTGCGCGTGGCTTACTTCAACGAACTGGACACCTATGCAGAGAGCAAGGGGCTGAATACCCAGCAGATTATCGATGGTGTCTGCCTTGATCCGCGTATCGGTAGCCATTACAATAACCCGTCCTTTGGTTATGGCGGCTACTGCCTGCCCAAGGACACCAAGCAGCTACTGGCTAACTATGCTGATGTTCCAGAGAACCTGATTGAAGCAATCGTTGAGAGTAATAGAACAAGAAAAGACTTCATTGCAGACCGTGTTCTGAAACTGGCTGGCTACTACGGCTATGATGCAGAAAATGAGTTTGATGAAGACAAGGAGAAAAATGTCACTATTGGTGTTTACCGTCTGACCATGAAGAGTAACAGCGATAATTTTCGCCAGAGCTCTATTCAGGGTGTCATGAAGCGCATCAAGGCAAAGGGTGCCACGGTTGTGATTTATGAGCCGACACTGAAAGACGGTGAAACTTTCTTTGGATCAGTAGTGGTTAATGATCTGGCTAAGTTCAAGGAAATGAGCCACGCCATCATCGCAAACCGCTATGACAAGTGCCTAGATGATGTGAAGGATAAGGTTTACACCAGAGATATTTTTCAGAGAGATTAACAAGGTGGGAAAAACTATGATTATTACACAAACACCTTTCCGTATGTCCTTTTTTGGTGGCGGAACAGATATGGAAAGCTTTTTTAGAGAAAATGGTGGCTCTGTTTTGTCTACCACATTTGATAAGTATTGTTATGTGAATGTAAGACCCCTGCCTCGTTTTTTTGATTACTCTACTGAGTTGTCTTACTCAAAGACTGAGCGTGTGACAAGTATTGATGACATTCAGCATCCAGCAATTCGTAATGCGATGAAGATGCTGGATATGCACGAAATTCGTCTTACATATGAAGCTGATCTTCCTGCACGTTCTGGGTTAGGAACATCAAGTTCTTTTGCAGTAGGAATGCTGAATGCCTTTTATGCGCTAAAAGGAAAATATGCTGATAAGAAAAAATTGGCAGATGAAGCAATTTATCTGGAGCGAAATTTGTGTCAGGAAGCAGGTGGCTGGCAGGATCAGATTGCAGCATCATTTGGTGGATTTAATCGTATCAACTTTAATGCGGATGGATATGAAGTCCTACCTGTGATCATTTCACCTGAGAGAAAGAAGCAGCTAAATCAAAATTTAATGATGTTTTTTACTGGTTTTACTCGGTTTTCTTCTGAGGTTCAGAAAGCGAATGCAGCAGATAAGGTTGATAAAACAGCACAGTTAAGAGAAATGCTGTCATTGGTTGATGATGCAGAGAAAGTTTTAACGGATAAGGAAAAGAATCTTGACGATTTTGGTAGACTGTTGGATCACACATGGAAACTTAAGCGTCAGACGGGATCTGCTGTTTCTACAAATAGCATTGATGAACTTTACGCAAAAGGTATTGCTGCCGGCGCGTTGGGCGGAAAACTTCTCGGCGCTGGTGGTGGTGGGTTCCTTGTATTTTATGTACAGCCAGAACATCAAGATGCAGTTCGTTTGGCAATGCGCGACCTACTCTATATTCCGTTCAAATTTGAAGATGGTGGAACACGTGTAATCCATTATACACCGGAAGACTATACACCGAAGGATTGAAAACATGAAAGTAGTGATTATGGCAGGCGGGAAAGGCACTCGTATTTCCTCTGTAGCGAGTGATATTCCTAAGCCGATGATAAAAATTGAAGGCATTCCGGTGTTGGAACGAGAAATCAAATGTCTGAAAGATCAGGGCTTGGATTGCCAGAGAGCATTGTCTTGTAATGACAGGATATGATAACTATTATTACTATTTCAATGATCCGTGGACTAATGCTCGAACCCGTTACTCGAAAAGTGTTGTGAATTCACGCTATGCCGAACTCGGCAAACAGGCTGTAGTTATGGTGAAGAAATAGCAAGAACCTTCTCTGATGAATTTATCATTAGGGAAGGTTCTTTCTTTTATTTGTTAGTATATTCTATTAAGGCAAAAACGCCTTTAGAAGTTTAAAATAAATCGCTGTGTGTTCCGGTCCTTGTCAGATACAAAATAAGTTCTTCATTACTAATTTCGTAAATCAGGAGCCAGTCGGGGGTAATGTGACACTCCCTACAGCCGGAATAATTTCCAATTAGTTTGTAATCTTTATATTCCGGTGGCAGTAGTTGTTGTTCAGCTATCATTTCAACAACATCATCAAGCAATTGAATATTGTATCCACGCTTAATTGCCAGCTTAACATCTCTGTTGAATTTCT
>ENA-OYCP01000365-OYCP01000365.1-human-gut-metagenome-genome-assembly--contig:-NODE-365-length-10573-cov-11.118083_pt1 | contig 10573 bp, 9 predicted proteins | sample MGYA00243454_ERZ652875 | MGnify/ENA primary metagenome ERZ652875 (study PRJEB26926, sample SAMN06164783) | human gut metagenome | biome: ENVO:00009003; feature: ENVO:2100002; material: ENVO:00002003... | reverse complement strand
GAATTCACCTCGCATACAGTATAGCATACCGCAGATTGTTGTATTGCAATATACCGCAAAATGCAGTAAAACAGCAATGGTATTTTGGGTTAATTTTTAAATAATTATTCAGAGGGGAATGGTGTTTAAAACAAAAATATTAATCTTGCATATCAGATAAAACAATAAAATGATGGAGGAAATTATGAGAAAACATTCAAAATTTATTACGATTTTGCTGTCTGCTTTGTTGGCGGTATGTCTTGTGCAGACAGTATTTGTTCAGGCATTTGCAACCGAAATGGGCGATGATGATTTTGGTTGGGGCAATGCATCAACAAGTGATGAAGCAGAGACGGTATATCCCGTTTCAATGGAAGTTGTTAAAGCACCCGAAAGCGTTACTGTTAATGAAAACTTATCTAATAAAAATCGAATTACCGATAGCACTTTCTGGAGCAATGTTGTGTTGCACATTGTTTACAGCAACGGTGAAGAATATGATGTAAACTGTGACGGCATTGACAGCGAGGGCGGTATTGTTCCGCCGATTGCCGAGATTGACGGCTATAAGGGAAAAATAGACTATTATATAAGTTCTGAAAATGAGGATACATTCAGTTTTTATATAACATATGAGTATGCCTATGATGAAGAGGAAGAAGTGCATACAGTGGTTACAGCGGAATTTTCTGCCGAGAAAAAGGTAGATCCACATACTATTGTAAGATATGAATTAACAAAGCTTCCAAACAAAGTGTTTACAGAACCGCTTTATACTTGTAGCTTAAACGATATTTTGGCTAATAATGAGGAATTAGCACTTAAACTTGATGCTAAGAAATCTATTTCACATAATATTGACGGAATGGAAGTTACCTTCTATTACGCAAACGGTGAAAAGGGCGGCACGGTAACTTTTGACAGCAGTATGATATATGCTGGTATGCCGTGGTATGCAATGTACTCTGCATCAAATGTAGATGAATACGGTAATTTCGTAAGCATTCTTGTTAGAGATGAAGGCAATTACAAATTTACTGTATCTTTTGATATTTTTGATGAAGGAATTACCTACACCGCAAAATCAGTTGACAATCCTAACCCGTCAATTAAGCCTGTAAGCACAGAGGACACTCCTGCAAAGCCTGAAAAGCCGAGCGGAAACATTTCTTCCGCAACAAGTGATGTTGCAACAAAAGACAATGCAAACAATAACAACACCACAAACGGCACAGCCAACAACGGTGTTGTTGCAACAGGCAACTTTGCAACTCCTGCAATAATCACAGTAGTTATGCTTTCGGCAGTTGCAGTTATGTTTGTATTTAAAAGAAAAAGAATGTTTTAATTTTGTGTGATTGTGTGAATTGATTTTATTGCCATACAATTTTTCAAAGCACCTGACATTAATTTGTCGGGTGCTTTCTGTATGATGAATGTTGCGGTTCGCCGCTACAGAATGGCATTATCTTTGCGGTATTTATGTAATCGTATTTATCATAAATTCTGTGCCGTTACTCGCGGGCGCCCAATGGGACGCCCCTACAGAATGGTATTATTTTTGTTCCTTTTATAAGGTTTGTATTACCGTAATGTTTGCACTTTTACTTTTTGGCGGTCACAGACCGTTGATACAAAATTAAATTTATAACAAAACTGCACAAAAATTTATGGATAAAGACAGCGTGGGGTATTGCTCATGCTGTCTTTTTGTGTTAAAATTGTAGATAACAAAATGAAATAACGAAGGATTTGTCTATGAAATATTGTTCAAAATGCAAGCGACTGCATAATGATGAAGAAACAGTCTGCAAAAACTGCAAGGCTCAGCTTAAAACAATAACCGATGAAAACACTCCCGTGTATCTGCTCACGGCATCGGGCTTTGAATTGCAGAGAGTTAAAGCCGCACTTGAGGACAGCACCGTTCCGTGTGACGCTACAATCAAAAAGTGTATGGAAAACAAGTACAGCAAAAGCATTAAGGCATACACGGGTTATGATGATTTGACCTATGATGTCTATGTTCCGTATTCGGCTTATGAAAAGGCGTTTGACACCTGTGTCGGAATCGGCGCAATCAAGCTTGAGGGCGAAGAAATTCTTGACGAAGATGTTGAATACACCGAGAATGACGGCGAAACGCTTGACGAGCAGTTTGAGAAAATGACGGGTGCAAAGCGTACAACCGTAAGAATTGTCAGCGCATTACTGCTTTTGCTTATAGTTGCAGGCGTTGTGCTCGGAACAGATGCAATAATGAATTTTATTAAAGAATTTTTCGGATAATTCGGTATCCGATTTTGAGTTAATATTTAGTTAAAATGAATGAAATTACGGAGGATTTTTTACAATGAAACAGGAAACAAAGTGTTTGCATTCCGGCTATGTGCCTAAGAACGGAGAACCAAGACAGATGCCCATTTATCAAAGCACCACCTTTAAGTATGATTCAAGTGACGCAATGGGCAGACTTTTTGACCTTGAGGACAGCGGATATTTTTATACCCGTCTGCAGAACCCGTCAAATGATATGACTGCCGCAAAAATTGCCGACCTTGAGGGCGGTGTTGCCGCAATGCTCACATCAAGCGGTCAGGCGGCTAACTTCTTTGCACTTTTTAACATCTGCGAAACAGGCAGTCACATTGTTGCATCGTCTGCAATCTACGGCGGTACATATAATCTGCTCGGTGTTACAATGAAGAAAATGGGTATTGATGTTACTTTTGTCGATCAGAATCTTCCCGAAGAAGAGCTTGCAAAGGCATTCAGACCAAACACAAGGGCAATGTTCGGTGAAACAATTACCAACCCGACCGTGTCTGTTCTTGATATTGAAAAGTTTGCAAGACTTGCTCACTCACACGGTGTTCCGCTTATTGTTGACAACACTTTTGCAACCCCTGTCAATTGTCAGCCGATTAAGTGGGGTGCTGACATTGTTACTCACTCAACCACAAAATATATGGACGGTCACGGTGTTTCTGTCGGCGGTGCAATTGTTGACAGCGGCAACTTTGACTGGCTGAAATATGCCGACAAATATCCGGGACTTACAACTCCCGATGATTCATATCACGGCATTGTCTATGCCGAAAAATTCGGCAAGCTCGGCTACATTACAAAGGCTACTTCTCAGCTTATGCGTGACCTCGGTTCAATCCAGTCACCGCAGAATGCTTTTTATGTTATGAACGGTCTTGAAAGTCTTCATGTGAGAATGGAAAGACATTGCAAAAATGCTCTTGAAATTGCAAGATTCCTCAAGGCTAATGACAAGGTTGCGTGGGTTGATTATCCCGACCTTGAAGATGACAAATATCACGCACTTGCTGAAAAGTATCTTCCGAACGGCTCATGCGGTGTGCTTTCTTTTGCGGTTAAGGGTGGAAGAGATTGTGCGGTTAAATTTATGGACAGCTTAAAGCTCTGCGACATTGAAACTCATGTTGCAGACGCAAAGACCTGTATTCTTCATCCCGCAAGCCACACCCACCGTCAGATGACGGATGAACAGCTTATTGAGGCAGGTGTTGCACCCGACCTTATCAGACTTTCGGTAGGTCTTGAAAATGTTGATGATCTTATTGCCGACATCAGTCAGGCTCTTGATAAGATTTAATTTTCCTTAAAAGAAATTATATATAAAATTGCAAAAATAATTTACGGAGGGTTGAATATGTCAGCTTTTGTATCTGCGGTTATTGTTGCGGCAGGCGGTTCTGTGAGAATGGGAATTGCCGACAGCAAGCAGTTTATTCCGCTTTTGTCACGACCTGCAATTGAATACACCCTGAAGGCATTCCAAAAATGTCACCTTATCAAAGAAATTGTAATTGTCTGCCGTGAACAGGATAACGACAGAATCAATAAAATTGTCGAGCTTAACGGTTTCAACAAGGTTTCAAAACTTGTCAAGGGCGGTGACAGCCGTGCCGACAGCGTGCGTAACGGAATCGGTGCGTGCAGTGAAAACGCCAAATACTATGCTATTCATGACGGTGCAAGACCGCTTATTACCGTTGAAGAAATCGAGCGTGTTGTTGAGGCGGCTTTTGATACGGGTGCGGCAACTCTCGGAACTTCCGTAAAAGATACAATCAAGGTTGTTGACGGTTTCAATAATATAGAAAGCACTCCTATCCGTTCACAGCTCCGTGCAGTTCAGACTCCGCAGGTTTTTGAGCGTGATCTGTACCGCTTTGCTCTTGAAAATGCCGGCGATAATCTCATCAACTTTACAGACGATTGTTCGCTGATTGAAAACATGGGCGGCGAGGTTCTTGTTGTAAAGGGCAATGAGGAAAATATTAAACTGACAACCCCGATTGACATTGTGATTGCCGAGAGTATTCTCAAGTCAAGACAACATGGTTGATTGTGCAAAGGAGATTTATATGAGAATCGGTCACGGATATGATGTGCATAAATTTGCCGAGAACAGAAAGCTGATAATAGGCGGTACAGAGATTCCCTTTGAACTCGGACTTCTCGGTCATTCGGATGCCGATGTGCTTGTTCACGCAATTATGGACGCACTTCTCGGTGCGGCGGCTCTCGGCGATATCGGAAAGCTGTTTCCCGATACGGATGAAAAGTACAAGGGCGCAGACAGTATTCTTCTTTTGAAAGAGGTGTGCCGTTTGCTTGCCGAGTATAACTACAGAATTGTCAATATCGACTCAACCGTTATTGCTCAACAGCCAAAGCTGAAACCGCATATTGACGAAATGAGAAAAAATATCGCCAATGCCTGCGGAATTGATGTTTCGCTCGTCAGCGTTAAGGCTACTACCGAGGAAAAGCTCGGCTTTACAGGCAGACTTGAGGGCATTTCCGCTCACGCAGTTTGTCTTATCGAGCAGTACTAAAAAGTTACAGCTTCAAAAAATGCACATATTTTATTACATACATTCGACACCTTGTTCATATTAATGAACGAGGTGTTTTTTATGTTAAGAAAGGCATTTGTTTCAATAACATTGTGTGCTGTGTTTTTATTGTCGCCGTTTGTTGGATTAAAAGTGAATGCTCTCAGTGCAGACAGCATATCCGCTCCGTCTGCCGTGCTTATGGAATCGTCAACAGGCAAAGTTCTTTTTGAGAAAAATCCACATGAGCAAAGACCGTGTGCGTCCGTAACAAAGGTAATGACGCTTTTGCTCGTCTTTGAGGCTGTTGACAGCGGAAAATTAAGCCTTGACGATGAAATTACTGCATCAGAACACGCCGCAGGAATGGGCGGAAGTGACATTTGGCTTGAAAAAGGCGAAACCATGAGTGCGGATGATATGATAAAGGCAACGGTTGTTGTATCTGCCAATGATGCGGCGGTTGCGCTTGCGGAGCATATCAGCGGAAGCGAGGACGCTTTTGTTGAAAAAATGAACAGCCGTGCCAAAGAACTCGGAATGAACGACACCGTTTTCAAAAACTGTAACGGACTTGATGAGGAGGGGCATATAACCTCTTCCTATGATGTTGCGCTTATGTCAAGAGAGCTTACAAAACACGAGAAAATTTTTGACTACACATCAATTTGGCTCGATAATCTTCGTGGCGGTAAAACTCAGATTGTCAACACGAACAAGCTGTTGAAAACCTATAACGGAATTACGGGATTGAAAACAGGTACAACCAACGATGCGGGTTGCTGTATGTCTGCAACCGCAACAAGGGGAGATGTTTCGCTGATAAGCGTTGTTCTCGGCTGTAAAACAGGCAAAGAGCGATTTGCAGATGCGGCGGCACTTCTTGATTACGGCTTTGCAAATGTTTCCGTGAAAGAATTAACACTTCCCGAAGATATGCCGAAAAGCATTGAAGTGAACGGCGGTATGACCGACAGCGTAAAGCTTGAATGTAAGGTTTCTTCAAAAATAGTGGTTGACAAAGGAAACGGTGCTAAAATTACAACCGAAATCGACCTGCCTGACAAGATTGACGCTCCCGTTGAAAAGAATAGGAAGATAGGTACGCTTACATATCTTGTCAATTCAAAAAAGGTGCAGAGCTTTGATATTTGTGCAGGCGATTCTGTTCAAAAAACAAGCTTCGGTGCATTGCTTGAATATGTGTTCGCTTCACTGATTTCGCTTTGATTTTGTCGGAAAATCAGGCTTTTGTGCATTGTTATTAAAAGCAGTGCAAAAAACAATGCGGGTTTATTTTAAAAATTCACAAATTGACCTTGCAAAAACGCTCATATTATAGTATAATAAAACAACAAAGATACTTATTGCGATTCTATTTTCGCTATAGGAATTTTGGAGGAATTTATAAATGGCAACAAAGTTAAATGACAAGTATTTAAGTGATTTTATCGGCGAACACGAATATGACGGTGTTGCTGCCGAAGTTAAAGCAGCTCACAAGGTGTTGCATGACGGCAGCGGCCTCGGCAACGACTTTTTGGGTTGGCTCAATCTTCCTACAGATTATGACAAGGAAGAGTTCGCACGCATCAAGAAGTGTGCAGAGAAAATCAAGAAAGATACTGATGTATTCATCGTAATCGGTATCGGCGGTTCTTACCTCGGCGCAAGAGCGGCTATTGAATTTCTTTCATCACAGAACTACAACCTTACCTGCAAGGACACACCGCAGATTTTCTTCACAGGTAACTCAATCAGCTCATCTGCACTTGCAGAAATCATGGAGCTTTGCGAGGGCAAGGATGTTTCCGTAAATATGATTTCCAAGTCAGGTACAACAACTGAGCCTGCCATCGCTTTCCGTGTGTTCCGTGAAATGCTCGAAAAGAAGTACGGTAAAGAGGGCGCAAGAGAGCGTATTTACTGCACAACTGACAAGGCCAAGGGTACACTCAAGGCTCTTGCCGACGAAGAAGGTTACGAAACATTTGTTGTTCCGGATGATGTAGGCGGCCGTTTCTCGGTTCTCACAGCAGTAGGTCTTCTTCCTATCGCAGTTTCGGGTGCTGATATTGACGCTCTTATGCAGGGTGCCGCAACAGCTCAGAAAGAATTTGACAACGATGATTTAAAGACAAACGATTGTTACAAATATGCTGCAATCAGAAATATGCTTTACCGCAAGGGCAAAACTATGGAAGTTATGGTTTCTTATGAGCCGGCTTACACAATGATGTCAGAGTGGTTCAAGCAGCTCTTTGCAGAGAGTGAAGGCAAGGATAACAAGGGTATTTTCCCCGCAAGCGTTATCTTCTCAACAGACCTTCATTCACTCGGTCAGTACATTCAGGACGGCAGACGCACAATGTTTGAAACTGTTGTTCTCTTTGATAAATGTAAAAAAGAAGTTACTCTCGGTACAGACCCGACAAATGTTGACGGTCTTAACTTCCTTTCGGGCAAGACAATGGGATTCGTAAATCAGAAGGCTTTCGAGGGTACAGTTCTCGCTCATAATGACGGCGGTGTACCGAACATTGTTCTTAATGTTCCCGAAATGAACGAATCAGAGCTTGGCTATCTCATCTACTTCTTTGAGAAGGCTTGTGCTATTTCAGGTTATATGCTCGGTGTTAATCCGTTTAACCAGCCGGGTGTTGAAAGCTACAAGAAGAATATGTTCGCTCTTCTCGGCAAGCCGGGCTATGAGGATCAGAAGGCTGCTCTTGAGGCAAGACTCGGATAATTTCTTAATAAAGTATAACAACGGAGGAACTAATTATGGTTACTTTACTTATCGGTAAAAAAGGAACAGGCAAAACTAAAAAGCTCATCTCTCTTGCTAACGAGGCTGTTGCCGCTTCAACAGGCAATGTTGTTGTAATTGAAAAAGGCTCAAAGCTCACATATGATGTTACACATAAGGCAAGACTTATTGATACAGAGCAGTATCTCATCAGCGGTTATGATATGCTTTTCGGTTTTATCAGCGGTATCTGCGCAGGCAACTATGATGTTACTGACATTCTCGTTGACTCAACATTCAAGATTTGCCCGGAGGCTCTTGCAGGCCTTGAAACCTTCACAAAGAAGCTTCAGGATCTTGCCGAAACTGCATCAACTAACATTGTTCTCCTTATTTCTGCTGATGAAAGCGAAATTCCGGAGTCAATCAATGCTGTTTGCAGAAAAGTATAATTATACTAATTGATACTTAAAAACAAACTTATCCCTCTCGTTTTTCGGGAGGGATTTTTGTATATACAACTGTATAAATTTAGCACCTCAGTCAATAATAGAAACGGAGGTGCTTTTTTATGAGCGATTATTATAACAACAGAAAGAAAAAACGCAGTCGCCGTGAAAAAATCGGATTTTACACGGCTTGCTCAATTTGTCTGATTGCCGTTTGCATGGCGGTGTACTCAACCTACAATACATTATCAGTGCCAAGTGCAAAAACTCCTGCCGCAACTCAAAGCAATGAGGTTAAGGTTAATGAAAATGTCACGGGTGTAACCCAAACCTTGCCCGAGGTTAAGCTTGATGTCGAAGTTCCTACCATTGCGGCAACCGAAGAACCGTCAAAAAATCCGACAGAAAGTTCAAAAAACGCTCTTGAAACAATGCTTTCAACAGATTTGAGCCTGAACTATCCGCTTAATTCAAACAATGTTGTTCGTGAGTACAGCGAAAAAAGTGTTTATTTCAAAACTTTGAATGTATGGAAACCGCACACGGGAGTTGATTTCGGCGGCAAACTCGGCGATGATGTAACCGCAATGACTGGCGGAGTAGTTACTAATGTTTGTGAAGATAAAATGCTCGGCAAAATCGTTGAAATTTCAACCGACAATGTCATATGCAGATATTGCGGACTTGGCTCGGTCGATGTAAACAAGGGTGATTCAATCGATGTTGGGAAGAAGGTCGGTACAATCGGCGCAGTCCCCTTTGAGGCAGGGGACGAAAACCATATACACATTGAAGTGAAGATTGATGGCAAGTACGCCGATCCGCTTTCTTTTATAAATAACAATGAATAATTGCGATTTTGGCGCATACAATATTAATGCAAGCCCTCGTTTCGTTTTAAGGGGCAACAAAAAAGGCGGATACTTTTGATTGAGTATCCGCCTCTTTTTTTGATTTTATGTCAATGATAAAAAATCACGGTAAATAAATTAAAATTCTGTCCGAAAAGCGATTATCTTTCGCTTTCATGCCATTCTTCGTTACCAAAGATAAAATCATCAAGATCCATAATGACAAATTTCATATAGTACACCTCCTTAATAAAACAATATAGTATATTCAGGAAATGCTCGAATATGAGTGTTATTTTTTATTTGAGTCACAAATATTGATGTAACTTATAATAATGTCAACGGCCTGATCAACTGTAATGTTAGTGCTGTTAAGGCACAAATCATAGTTGTCTGCAAGACCCCATTTTTTCCCTGAATAAAAACTATAGTAATTTGCTCTGTTCTTGTCTGCCTTCAAAACTGCCTGTTTGGCTCTGGCAGGGTCAATGTCCTGTCTGTCAACAGCTCTTTTAATTCTCTTATCAAGATCAGCATAAATATATACCTTCACAAGCTTCGGATTATCTTTAAGAACATAGTCGGCGCATCTACCGACAACAACGAAATTTTCCTTTTCAGCAAGCTGCTTGATAATCTTGTGCTGTAAAATATAAAGACGGTCATTAACCGGCAGGTCACCCACTGAAGAAAAGTTGTTACCGTAATTGTACAGTCCCACAGACAATGAATACAAAAGACTGTTGGTAGCTCTTTCATCAGCATGCTTGAATACCTCGGGAGATACACCGCTCTCTTTAGCGGCAATAGAAATGAGCTCCTTATCATAAAACGATATACCAAGCTTCTCGGCAAGTGCTTTACCGATATCGTGTCCGCCTGAACCATACTGTCTTGTAATGGCGATAATTTTATCAAAACTCATAACTAAACCTCCCGGTATTTGCAATTTGTAAAGTTGTACAGCAGCAACATTAAGTAGCTAAATGTCAAAACTATACCGCTTTACATATACTATAATAACACATTTTTGCGAAAAGTCCAGTCTTTAAACACAAACTTTATGAAATTTGTACAATATGAATAAATACGGGCGTTCTAAGTTATATAAAAAGACGATAGAAGAGCCAAGGCTCAGAGCCATGAAATAAAAAATCAATTTCTTTATTTATTACATACATATGTATATATAGGGGGATAAAGAGCAGTATATGTTAAGACAAAGGTAAGTAATGGTAAAAAGATATCAAAAATCATTCCGATAGTCAAATAATGTAGAAGATTTGCCGATAATGTAAAAAAGATAAAAAAATTGTCAAAAAGGGGTTTACAAAAGGAAGAAGTGCTGATATAATATCAACTGTTGCGCTGAGAGGCGAGGCAGACAAGAGAAAACACGAACGGTGAAAGAGTGTAGAACGCACGGAAGTGGAGAGTCAACATTCAGGAAGTAATCGAAAGTGTTGCTCGGTTTTGATTTTAAAAGCTGAAAAAACTTTTTAAAAAACTTTTAAAAAGTGCTTGACAAAATCAAAACAACGTAGTATAATAGCTCTTGCACTGCTGAGGTTAGCGACTTCAAATGAAGAAAGCAAACAAGCCTTGAAAGTGCGTAGGACCTTGAAAATTGAACAACGAGATAATAGTAAAGAAACCCGTAATGACTTT
>ENA-OYCP01000361-OYCP01000361.1-human-gut-metagenome-genome-assembly--contig:-NODE-361-length-10614-cov-4.245288_pt1 | contig 10614 bp, 9 predicted proteins | sample MGYA00243454_ERZ652875 | MGnify/ENA primary metagenome ERZ652875 (study PRJEB26926, sample SAMN06164783) | human gut metagenome | biome: ENVO:00009003; feature: ENVO:2100002; material: ENVO:00002003... | reverse complement strand
CCGTCGAAGATTACAGCTTTCAAGACACTCATCGGGGATATACTGGCCAAGATGCAGGCGGCGCAGGAAATTTCAGGATACGCCGTCACTATCGACCCGAACCAGAACGTGTTGGTGGACGACACGCTGCGCATCTCCTATGTCCTTGTCCCGGTGGGCGTGGCCGTGAAGATTTATGTAGAGGAAGGACTGTCATTAACCGCAAATAAGACATAGCATATGGCAATAATCAACAATGTAGCATACTCGTGGTCGATGATAACCCTGTCATCGACCGCCCTGGGAATCGATGAAGGTTCCACGACCCTTGAAGGCGTGTCGGCCATCAAATGGTCGAAGAAGCGCAAGGTCGAAAGTAACTACGGCATGGGAGGACGGCCGGTGTCGAGGGGGTTCGGGAACATTACCTATACGGCGAGCATCACGATGGACTATGCCACGCAACAGCTGTTGCGTTCGGTGTACGGCTCGCTGCTCGAAATCGGCGAGTTCGACCTGATTATCAGCTTTGCCAACCCGATGGCCGGCGAGGACTGGACAACGACGACCGTAACGCTCAAAGGTTGCATCTTCACGGAGGATTGTCTCGAGTCACAGCAGGATGATACCAATATCACCCATGAATTCGATCTCAACCCGTTCGATATCCAAATCGGCTCGGGTGATACAATCTAAGCTGTCATGGATGTAACTTTCGAGGGGAAATCTTCTACCGGAAAGAACGAATGGCTCACGCCTCCCTGCCTGCTTCGGAGGCTGGGGCCGTTCGATTTGGATCCGTGTTCGCCCGTAAACCGCCCATGGGATACGGCGCGACATCACTATACCATTGAGGATGACGGCCTGCAACAACCCTGGTTCGGACGTGTGTTCTGCAATCCTCCCTATGACACTGCACTGATTGTCCGGTTTATCCGCAGGTGTGTCGAACACAGGAATGCCGTCGCGCTCACTTTTTTGCCCGCACGGACACGCGCCTGTTCCACGAACTGATATTCCCAAACGCCGATTCAATACTCTTTATCAAGGGACGGCTCAGTTTTTACCATGTTACGGGGGAACAGGGTGGTACGGCCGGAGCGCCGTCATGCCTGATCGCCTTCAACAAAGAAAATACCGCGGTTCTGGAAACATGCGGTATCGACGGGAAGTTGGTGAAGCCACGACTTCAATAGTCAACCATAAATTTGTTACATAATAACCCGTCTGTTTGCCGGATATTGACCTTGGCTGACAGACGGGATTTATGTATGGCAGACTTAAATCGAAATATGCGCTTCCTTATCGAATGACGTATGCTCGTTACTGAACACATAGCCCAACTGGTTGCATATGCACCGGGTGTTTCCGATGACCTTATTGATATTGCGGTGCGAGTGGCCATATATCCAGTATTCAATCGGGCTGTCTGCAATGAAACCGCCAAGCTCCACGGTAAATGCCCCATTGAGCGGACTGCCCTTGAACTCCGGCGCCATCAGTTCGAATGACGGTACATGATGAGTGGCGACAATGAGATGTCTGGCAGTACTTTGTTTTACGCTCTGTTCCAGAAAACGGAAACAGCGCGAATGTTCGTCATTGAACCTTGTCCAGTCCAGCGGTTCGCTGCCGTAACGCATCCTGCGGAAATCTGTGATGGCTGCCTCAGTTTCATAGGCATCCTGCAACAGGATATGTGACCACAGTGTGGTAGCGATCAATTCTATATCGTTACCCAATGGGATAACGGCATTATAGTGGCAGGTGATGTTTTCCCTGATTTTGAGCGACCAGCCGTTATACAGCTTGTCTATGTCGAACATCTTGTAAAACTCGTGGTTTCCGGGAACCACGATGACCCGGCTGTAATTTCCGGAAGCCCAGTCCCAGAACGGATGTCTGGAGTAGTTCTCATCTCCGATATATCCTATATCTCCGGCAAGGACAAGCACTTCTCCGGCAACAGCCAGCGGGTTGTGCTTCAAAAAACTGCTGTTCTCCCGAAACTCGAGATGCAGGTCGGATGCGTATTGGATTCTCATTGTTGTGTTATGAAATTGGCTTCAAGTTGTTCCAATAACTGTTCTCCGGAAATGCTTTTAAGTCCTGCCGATTTGAAAAAATCAGAGTTTGGCACTTCTTCTTTGACAGCCAGGCAAAACCTGTCAACATCTTGTTTAAGCGAATCAGGAACTTCGTAGGTGTCGGCAGGAGCAAGCATGGCAACCAGCCGGAATACATCTTTCTTGTGCTTGACGATATGTTTGCTGTCCACTTGTTCTCCATTGCTTTTCCGCTCGGTCATTTCTAAATAGGCCCTGCATTTCAGACAGATAAGACTTTCAATGTTCGCAATATGTACGCCCTCCTCCAACGTGCTGTGTTCAATGGTATAATTATAATAGTCATCATCCATCAAAATGGCTGACAGACTTGACAGGTCATCATCAACCGGAATGGGGGTAATGTGGGCATCGTCCGGGAATTTGACAACCCCGATATTTCGTGAAAAGAGTTCTATCTGATACGGGAAATCCGGATTTCCCGGTTCCTTGAACCTGTAATATTCATGCCTGCATTCCCCGTTCCCGGTTCCCTTATTCCTTTGTCTGTACCCTGCGGTTTTTACAAACTCCCAGAATTTTGCAGCAAAATCCGAAGACAGCGCCTCCACAATCAGTATAATGTCTATGTCCTTGGTCGCCCTTGGAGTTTGTGCATATATTTCTTCATGCATTTCACAGGCAGTACCACCTATGATGACATAGTTTCCTTCATATCCGGTGAAAAACTCCCTGAATTTATCAATTCCTCTTACCATATCATATTATTTATCATAGTTTCCAATTCTATTTGAATGCGTTCATCATCCATATCCTTCATGGCCAGAAATAAAGACAATTTGTCTACAATGCCGTTTTTTGAGAAAAAACATGGATTGTAACGCCATATCTCTATGCGGGTCTCGCCATATTCCTTGTCTGTCCGGATTTGCAACCGTCGAGCTTCTTCTTTTGCAATGGCATAAGTGTCATTTTTTTCCTTGTTCAGCATTGAATATTCCGACAAGGCATTTACTCCACTAATACAAAATACTTCATCAGGCAGACTATCGGTATATACAATCCGCTCGATGGGGTTCGCCAGGAACGGCAACATCCTGTCCCATAATTCACGCTTTTTGAACTGAAATATCATACTCTTTGTCTTGCCGCCGGATAAAGCGATAACTTCTTTATCTTTCAGCCATCTGACCGCCCGGTTTACATTGGCATACGACACGTTGAAAAGATCTGCAATATCATAAGTTCCTTTCCCTTCGAGAGACTTTACTTCAAGATGATAAAGGATTATGCATTGGGCAATTGCAGGAATCTGCGTTTCTTCACCTCCCCCGATATTATTTTTATGCGGTTTCAAATCTATCAACAAATCCGGTATGAACATTTGCTTTTGCGGTATGATGAAATTTACACGATGTCTGACAAGACGCCGTACATTATAGGCCGCCACTGTACGCAATACAAATATTACCGGGCATTGGGCTTTTCGCTCAACCAGTTCTTTTTGTTTCCGCATCTGCCCCGGAGTATATGCAGAACTGTCTGCACTATACAGAAGAACTACGTCATGCCCCAACAAGTTAGCCGTACAAAATGTATAACCGGCAGTAATATTGGCTGGGAATGTATGCAAGACATCCTTTTCGACCGGCCTGATGTCCGCCCTCAAATCAAGCAATTCAGCGATGTACCGGCTTGTCACATCTATAAAATCATCTATTTTGCACATAATCATTTATGTTTGAGAATATGCAAAATTAACGATTATATACTATATATCAAAGAAATATATGAAATATATTCAGCGAAATTTCCTTTAAAGACTGATCTGGGAATATCAGGAGCAAAGAAGTTTTTTGTATAACATATGGATTACAAGTGAATAAGAACCGTGTCTTCAACCTTTCCACGATTCTTTGTCCTACTCTTTCGGTGAATCAAAACAAATTCGATATGGACGAAAAAATGCTTTCATTGGAACAGGAGATCAAGATCAAGGAAAAAGCCCTCAAACTGAAAGAGGAGAAGAAACTCCGCAAGATTTGTCCGATGGTCGTTTTCGGAGACACCGCAAACGGCGAGAAAGAGATTTATGTGGCCTACATGTCCGAACCGAGCTTTCCGCAGTTCAGCAAATTCATGGCCGCTTCCAAAAAGGACGAGGTAATCGCCATGCGCACGTTGGCCCGCGACTGCTTCGTGGACGGAGATAAGGAACTCGTGGACGACGAGTCGCTCTTCCTGTTCGGTCTGATGGGACAGCTTTCCGAGCTGATCACCACCCGCCAGAGTGTCCTGGTAAACTTATAAGCCGGTGGGTAGTGACCGACGAGCAGCGCATCCGCCAGCGGATGATCTATGTCCGCCACTACTTTCCCGGCGTCAACCTCGACACGATTTCCGACGAGGAGTTCGCGATGCTTTCCGAAGAGGCGTTGTGGCTGCACGAGCAGATGCTCATCAGCCGTATGCCCGTTCCGATGTCATTGCCGGAGAGGACTCCTTGACCTGCCGCCGTAAGCTTCCGGTTTGCGGCGGCCTTCGTTTCATAATCTCCGCCCTTGCGGAAAGACTATTCTTTTAACGCAGTACCCATTACCATGGCTCAGGAACAGAACTATCAGGTCAACTACTCCATCAACGTGGATGCCTCTCAGGGCACCAAGCAGGTTATCGCCTTCGGTGAGGCGGTAGGCAAGCTGGTACAGGCGAAAGCGTCCCTGACTCCGGCCGTCACGAACATCAAGAATATGATGGACGAGATAGACCGCGTGTTCCGCACCAAGAACGGCAAGAAACGTAATTTCGATTACCGCCTGACCATCGATACGAAAAAAAGCGAAGAGAAGCTGGAACGTATCAAGGGGTTACTCACGGATATTTCCACGCTTTCCAAAGGCATCAGCCTGACCATCAATGCCGGTCAGGCTTTGGACAGCAAGAAAATCAAGGCCAACGCCAAAAGCCTTTACGAGAAAAAGGCTGCCGAGATGCGCAAAGCGGAGATCGAAAAGAATGCCGCCTCGTCCGTTGGCACGATGGCAGACGCGCAGAAACGCATTACCAAAGCCATCGGGAAAATCAACTCCGCCCTGGTTTCCATGGAACGTGACCGGGAACTGCAAATCAAGACCGGGACGGCGGAAAACAGGTTGCAGCAGATACTTTCCCTATTGGGTCGTATCAAAAGTGCTTCTGTCATTTCTTTCAACATGCAGGGAGGCATACCATCCGAAGGACTCACACCTTCCGTTCCGGTGCCATATGCTCCGCAGGCCTTCGTAATGCCCGAAAAGGCCCGGCAAAAACTGATGGAACGGCTTTATGCAGGACAGCAGCTGCATCGCCAGAAACTGGTCCACGCGGAGGAGCTCTTTACCGCAGACCAGCGCCGTAAGGCGGCTCTGGCAGAAACCGCCGCGGCGGAAAAGCGGCGTGCCGATGAAGCGCGGGCTAAAGAACGGGAGTGCAAGAATGCCGCCCGTGCTGCGGAGAAAATACGCCGGCAGGCAGAACAGGCACGCCGTAAGGCAGAAACGGAACGTATAAAGGCCGAGCAGGCTGCAAGACGGCAGGAACAGCGCAATGCGATGCAGTCCGTCAGGCTCATGCAGCGGGAACATACTGCAGCCGGTACGCTCTACCGCAGTAAACGCCGTGCCGCCATCAACCGTATCCAGTATTCGAAAGCGCCGTCACTCAGGAACCTCCCGTTCGCTTCGATGCTCAATGCCTATATGGGTTACAGCCTGATCCGTTCGGAACTGACGAAGGCCATCGACTATTCCAACATCATGGAATCGGCACATTCCATCCTCCGTGTGGCGGACAGCGACCTCAAGACATTCGAGACCCGTTTTGACAGTATGGCCCGTCATGTCCGTAAAATCGGCATCGACACGAAATACACAGCCGTGGAGATTGCCGGTGCCGTCAAATACCTGTCGATGGCGGGCATGAATATCGAGACAATCAACAAGTCCATCCGCCCGATCACGAACCTGGCACTTATCGGTGACAACGACGTGTCGTATATCGCCGACCTGGCCACGAACATCATGGCCGGTTATGATATCCATAACGACAGCATGGACAGCGTGGCGGACATTATCTCCTCCACCATTTCCCGCTCGAATGTGAATATCGTGGAGATGGCGGAGTCATACAAGATGGCTGCCGGTTACCTGCGTATGGCGGGCGTGGACTTCACGGAAAGCAGTGCCGCCATCGGTCTTTTGGGCAATATGGGTCTGAAGGGAACGCTGGCGGGAACCTCGTTGCGTGCTCTTTCCACACGTTTTGCCAAACCTACCAAGGAGGCACAGGAAGTTCTGGACCGCCTGGGCATCCGGTTCACGGAAATGCGCGACATCGAGGGGGTGCAGGTCGAGAAACTCCGTCCTATAGCGGACATTTTCGAGGAATTGAACAAGAAGGGCGCGTCGATGGCGGATGTCCAGGCAATCTTCGGGAAAATTGGCGGTAACGCGGCGATGATGTTCCTGAAGAACTACGACAAACTACGAGAACTGACTTCATATAACCGGGGGTCCCAGGGCGTTTCCTCAGAACTGGCATTGGTAAAGCAGAATACGACCAAGGGATTGTGGGCGCAGGTGACCTCCCAGCTGACCGAAGGGTTCATGCAGGCATACGAGGTGTTGGAACCCTCTATCCGCACTGTGCTCCGCACTTTTCTGGCAAAGTTCAAGGCTCCGGAATTTACCCGTGGCCTGGTGTCCATCGGGAATGCCTTGTTGGACATCTTCACCGTGATCGGCAATATCGGCGCATGGGTGACCCGCAATTTCCATTGGATAGAACCGCTTGTCTTTACAGGCGTTGTCGCGACCCGGCTGTTCAAGGTGGCGGGAGCCCTGACGAATATCGGCATCGCCATGGGGTTTATCGGCAAACAGTCTGCGGCCACGACATCAATCAGTGCCGTGCAGGGGCTGCTGGGGGCGGGTGGTATCGGTAAGGTTTCGTTTGCCCAGAAGCGGGCCATCGTGTCGGCCATGCAGTCCGCAGGCGTGGCGGGACGGGGAGCGATGAACCGCGCCTTGATGGCCGGGGGCGGTGTCATCGGAGCCAAAGGAGTCCTGCAGTCGCTGTTTGCCACACAGGTGGCTACCGGCAGCGGACTGACCGGTGCTGCCGCCTCGTTGAGTGCCATCAGTACAGGCGCGGTTGCCGCCACGGCAGGTATAGCCGCATTGGTCGGGACTTTGGGATGGGTGGCTTACAAGACCTGGAAGATAAAGGAGGCGAAGGATGCCGTACTGGAAGAGATCGAATCGAACCGCAAGTACCGTTATCCGTCCATAGAGGCACTTTACTCCTCCCTGAGCGAGACCTATAACATGGCTGTCAAGACAAAGCGTGCCGTGGACGAGGTCGTTGCCGGCAAAAGTATCGAAGAGGCTTCGGGACATAAAATCGGAGCCTTCACATCCAACTGGTGGGCCGGGTTCTTGGGGGAATTTGCCATCGCTTCATCTGAGGGGATGGTATCGCGAGACCATGTGTATAACATGGACAAAGCCCGTCAGGATGACATAAGGGATGCGCTTGTCACCCTTGCCAAACGCGACAGCCAGACACGTATCGATGCCGCGTACGCCGAGTTCGGGAAGATGGGTACGGTATTGGAAGTGGACGCTTTCCTCAAGACGGTAAAGGAGCGTTTCGGGCAACAGGAGAAGGATCTCGACAAGTCTTTGTGGCGTATGCAGGATGGCAAGGCCGTCTATGTGAATGATATCGGGGACAGGTCGGAAGCGGTTGCCGCCCGCACATACGACTATGCCCGGTACATGAACACGCAGACCGTTCCGGAGATTGTGCGTGCCGCCACCGCTTATCGGAATGCCATATCGAGTGCCGCCAATGCGCATGAGCTGATGCGTAAGGGAGGGTTCGACTTTGACCAGTTCAGGGCCTGGGGATTCGAGCAGGACGAAAACGGGCTATGGAAACAGCGGGCACTGGGGCAGAACGCCACCGATGCGCAGCGTATAGACACATCGCGCATCGCAAGCTGGCACATACGACACTCGTGAAGTTCTTTTCATCGCTCCGGCAGACTTTCGGAGGTTCGGCGGAGGCAGCCGAGAACATCCTCCGCGTGGCGGGCTTCACTCCCGACCAGTACGGCAACGAACCGGATTCCAACGATACACGTCCGTTTGCTGCCAACCCGATTACCAACACGCATCTGGATGACGGAGGGGCCGGCGGCAACTATTCCGGCACGGGGCGGTTGTCCTCGGCGGCACCTAAACAGGTCATCGTGAACATAGAGAGCCTGCTCAGTGTCAGGACCATCGACCTGATGAAGTCGAAGGAGGGGCAGACGGAAGAGATACAGAACCTGAAAGAACAACTGGCACAGGCGCTCATCGATGTCGTGCATGACTTCGATGCCTCCTGGAACGCATAAAATGAAAGGATTATGGGAAGACTGATACAAATCGCGGCCTCGACTTTGTTGAGCGGAGGCATACTCAACCACGGTTCGCTTGGCGGATACATCAGCAACGCCACGCGTCTGGCGTTGGGCATGGGGCTTGCCGAATTGCAGGACGGGCAGGTACATTACTTCTCCAGGCACCATGACCTGCTCAAACGGGCAGCCATACAGGTTGCCTCGCAGACGGCTTACGGGTTGCTACGTTCCTATCCCCGATACCTCAAATACTGGGAACAGCAGGTGCGGGACAAATATCTTCAGACACAGTCGCAGTCCAGCCTTGCGAACAAGACCGGACAGTACTACCAGCTCATCAGGGAACAGCAGGCGGTGGCGCAGAAGAAAAACCATATCGATTCCATCGTCGGCCGGACAGTGGCGGATTTTCTGGAACTGTCCATATCAGAGGAGGGGAAGTATTATGACAACAGCGAGTGCAAGGTTTTGCCGAACAGCCGGTATGGACTGGTGACATTCGTGGACCTGGGACCGCAGGTACAGGTCAGCAGCCGGAACAATATCCTGCTGACCCGGGTACAGGGGCGGGACTATACCCGCAAGGAATATATATCCGGGGGTGACCTCGAGATTACCATCAACGGCAAGATCACCTCCAAATACCCGGACGTGTATCCCGAGGCGGAAGTGTCCAAGTTTATCAGGCTGGTACAATACAAGGGTGTCATCGATTGCGACAACACGGTATTGCGCCAGTTCAACATTTCACGGTTGATTATACAGGGCTATACCTTACAGCCTACGGATTGCCGGAACGTGCAGCCGTATTCGCTGAACTGTGTCGCCGTGGAGCCATCGGAAGCCGTGGAACTGAAACTGGCGGAACAGGAAAAGGTGGACACGGCCATCAAGCACACGAACAAGTGGATCAAGTATGTTAAATTCGGTACGGAGGTCATCGACCCCGCCTCGTTGCTTAAACTGACACGTTTATGGGTATAGCTGCAATGGATATCCTCTGCTGTCGCATCACCATCGGGGATGCCGACCCATCCAATCCGATGAGGATACAGAACGGCGTGGAGATTACGGAAGTCCAGTCGCTCGAAATCAACGAGAGTTACAAGAAGCTGATCGGAACGGCCAAAGTGATATTCCCGAAAGGGTCGGTATGCCGCTCCACGATTATCGGGAACGTGACATTGGAGGGCAAGGACGTGTCGAGGATAACGACGGAGGTGATGCAGGACGGTGTCATCATCGAGAAACGCAGCGCGCAGCGTCTGGTTGACGAGACGACATTCAAGGTCGGACAGCGCATCAATATCAAGCTGGGCTACAACGGCGTGCTGAAAAATATGTTCGACGGATACATTACCGGATACAATTCGGACAGCACGCTGGAAATCCAGTGTGAGAATATGGCCTACAAACTCAAACTGAAACAGGCACCTCATTTCGAGACCCCGGCGAAAGGGACGACGGTGAACGAGGTGCTGGAAGGCAAGTATAATATCCTGAAAGATACCGGCTTCAGGATACACTCGGATACGAAGCGGTTTGAGATACATATCGGCAAGGTAAAGGTCACGGACAACTTCACGGTAGCGGATATCCTTTCCGAATGGTCGAAGTACAAGGTCTACTGTTTTTTAAAATACGATGCCGATGATGACGGGGCCATACCGTCCATTGCCGTCGGGCGTCCTTATTCGTCCAGCAAGGCTCAGCCGGTATTCCCGGAGGATGAATCGACAGGACCGTACAGGATATACTTCAACGAGCATGTGGCGCAGAGCAACCTGAAAGTGGTCAAGACCGATCCGAAGTTTTTGGCGGTGACGGGCAAGGCACTCGGGACGGATGAAAAATTCTTTGAGGTGACAGTACGCATGAATCCTGAATACGACCCGGCGACGCCGGGCAGCAAGGAGTTTCAGACGGTCAATGCCACGCAGATTTCAAAAAAGACGCACAAAGTAACGGGCAACACGACGGCATCAGGAGCGAAGACCAGGACCAAGGTGGATTTATCCACATATACCATCGTACCATATATGTCACCTCATGTCGGAATCAATTCCGACCGGCTTGTAGAAGAGACGACGGAATACTTTCGGAATTACAATCTGAACGGAA
>ENA-OYCP01000351-OYCP01000351.1-human-gut-metagenome-genome-assembly--contig:-NODE-351-length-10824-cov-3.787167_pt1 | contig 10824 bp, 6 predicted proteins | sample MGYA00243454_ERZ652875 | MGnify/ENA primary metagenome ERZ652875 (study PRJEB26926, sample SAMN06164783) | human gut metagenome | biome: ENVO:00009003; feature: ENVO:2100002; material: ENVO:00002003... | reverse complement strand
CACTCGACTAGTCGTCGGCAGCGTCAGATGTGTATAAGAGACAGATATAGAACTCTAATAATTCCTTTACCAGGTCCGTCTTGCGCAGGCTTACCTGCTCCAGACGCATATCCTTACCGATAAAATGCCTGAATTCATCGGGTGAGATTTCTCCCAAACCTTTAAATCGGGTGATTTCAGGATTCGGTCCCAGTTCTGCAATTGCTTTCTGACGTTCTTCTTCCGTATAACAGTAAAGGGTTTTCTTCTTATTACGTACACGGAACAACGGAGTCTGCAGGATGTATACATGCCCTTTCTTTATCAAGTCAGGGAAGAATTGCAGGAAGAAGGTTATAAGTAGCAGGCGGATATGCATACCATCCACATCGGCATCGGTAGCAGCAATCACCTTGTTGTAACGTAATCCCTCGATACCGTCTTCTATATTCAAGGCAGCCTGCAGCAGGTTGAATTCTTCGTTTTCATATACCACCTTTTTAGTCAGCCCGTAAGAGTTCAACGGCTTACCACGCAAGCTAAATACTGCTTGTGTGTTTACGTCACGGCTTTTTGTGATAGAACCACTTGCAGAGTCTCCCTCGGTAATGAATATGCAAGATTCGGTCTCTTGGTCTTTTCCCTTGCCGTCGTTGAGGTGGTAGCGGCAATCGCGCAATTTACGGTTGTGCAGGTTGGCCTTCTTGGCACGTTCACGAGCCAGTTTGGTAACACCGGCAATCGCTTTGCGTTCCTTTTCAGAGTCCTGTATCTTTTGCAACATGACTTCTGCAACCAATGGGTTTTTGTGGAGGTAATTATCCACTTCCGTCTTGATAAAGTCTCCTACATATTTATTTACGCTTACACCACCCGGAGACATGGAAGGCGAACCGAGTTTGGTTTTTGTCTGTCCCTCGAACTGGGGTTCTTCCACGTTAATGGCAATGGCGGCAACGATACCGTTACGGATATCGGCGTACTCCTGGTTTTTGTTATAAAATTCCTTGATGGTGCGGGCAATATGTTCTTTGAGTGCACTTTGGTGTGTACCGCCTTGCGTCGTATGCTGTCCGTTGACGAAGGAGTAATATTCTTCTCCGTATTGGTTGGTATGTGTGAAGGCTATTTCAATGTCTTCCCCTTTCAGGTGGATGATGTTGTATAACCCCTGTGCGGTCATGTTGTCGTTCAGCAAATCTTCCAGACCGTGGCGTGAAATGATGCGCTGACCGTTGTAAATTATGGAAAGGCCTGTATTCAGGTACGTATAATTACGCAATAACATTTCCACAAAGTTAGCTTGGAAAGAATAGTTCAGGAATAATGTACTATCCGGTTCGAAGAAAATGTAAGTTCCGCTCTCTTCATCGCTGTTTTCCGTGACATCACCCTGAAGAATACCTTTTTCGAAAATGGCGATACGGACTTTGCCTTCACGATAACTGCGTACCTCAAAACGGTTGCTAAGTGCATTTACGGCCTTGATGCCTACACCGTTCAGTCCGACGCTCTTTTTAAAAGCCTTGCTGTCGTACTTACCACCGGTGTTGAGTTTGCTTACTGCCTCGATCAGCTTTCCTTGCGGAATACCCCGACCGTAGTCGCGTACGCTGACACGGAGATTCTCCTCAATGCTTATCTCGATCCGTTTACCCGCACCCATTTTGAATTCATCGATGCTGTTGTCCATTACCTCTTTTAGCAATACATAAATACCGTCGTCGTTTTGCGTACCGTCGCCCAAACGACCGATATACATACCCGAACGGACACGGATGTGCTCCATATCGTCAAGATGACGAATGTTGTCTTCCGTATATTCTACATTGCCTTCGGGCATCAGTCCGTTGATTTCTTCCATAAATTCTTATTTAGTTGACAAGGTTTTCAGTTGACGAGGGAAATGGTCTGTCTTTGTAATGGAGCAAATACAGTGCAACCCTTTGTTTCCTTGTCAATTTGTCTCTTGTTCCCTTTTATTTAATCTCTTTCACGAACGCCCTGCGCCGTTTATGCTGCTCTGTTTTAAAGTACTCCCATTGGGCTTGTACCTTGCCGTTCATCTCCAGTTCAGGGTTGCTCTCTGCAAATATAAAACCTAATTTTTGATAAACCGGAATTAAATCGGAAAATAACAATGCGTTAACACCTTTGTTCTGGTACTCCGGCTTCACTGCAACGAGCAATAAATCCAACATTTTGGCACGGCGTTTCATGAAGAGAGCCTTCAGCAGATAATACCATCCGAAGGGCAATAACCGTCCGTGTGCTTTTTGCAAAGCTTCGGACAAGGATGGCATGGAAATACCTACGCAAATCAGTTGGTCGTCGGCATCCGTGATAAGTGTCACCATACGCAGGTCTACAATAGGAAGGTACATCTTCACGTATTGGTCGATCTGCCGTTGTGACAGGGCGGAATATCCGAACAGGGGTTTATAAGCTTCGTTCATCAGTTCAAAGATGGCCTGACCGTAATCTTGGGCAATCTTTTTCGCAGATGTATATTTTTTGATTTTGAGATTATACTTACGTTGAATGAGGTCGGAGATACGTTTGTGTTTTTCCGGTATGGCATCCGGAATATAAATTTTAAATTCTACCCAGTCGGCATCTTTTTCAAAGCCCATGCGTTCCATGTGTTGCGGGTAGTAAGGGTAGTTATAGATGGTGGCCATTGTGCTGAGTTGATCGAAACCTTCGACAAGCATGCCTTCCGCATCGAAGTCTGTGAAACCCAAGGGACCTTGTATATGAGTCATTCCCCGCTCTTTACCCCATTCTTCGACCGTGCGGATCAATGCGTCGGAAACTTCGGGGTCATCGATGAAATCGATCCAGCCGAAGCGGACGTTCTTTTTATCCCAGGTCTGGTTGGCTTTATGATTGATAATGGCAGCTACACGTCCTACTATCTGATTGTCTTTGTAAGCTAAAAAATACTCTGCTTCGCAGAATTCAAACGCCGCATTCTTCTTTTTGTTGAAGGTATTGAGCATGTCGTCGTAAAGATCGGGGACAGAGTAAGGATTGTCTTTGTATAGCCGGTAATTGAAGCGGATGAACCGTTTCAATTCTTTCATTGTGGAAGCTTTTTTGATTGTTATTGCCATAATTTTATGTCTAATGAGGGGGCAAAGATACATGATAATCTTTAAAATACCACTTTAAACGTTATAAATAAGTACAACAGTATAAGCTATATAACAAAGTATCAGTATGCTGCCCTCAATGCGGGTAATGGTCCGTTTGGCAAAGAAAAGCCCGAAGAACCAAAGCAGAATACTTGAACCTACCAGTACCAGCAGGTCCAGATTAGTGATGCCTGCCAGATGTAGGGGTGTGATAGAAGCACTACATCCCAGTACAAAGAAAATGTTAAAAAGATTGCTTCCGATTACATTACCGATGGCAATCTCAGGATTCTTTTTGAGAGCAGCTACGATGGAGGTAGCCAGTTCGGGTAGGGATGTACCGCCTGCCACAAGCGTCAGTCCGATGACGGACTCGCTGACTCCCAGGCTGCGGGCAACACCTGTGGCACCGTCCACAAAGAAGTTACCGCCGATGATAAGCCCTGCCAGTCCACCTATTATATATAGGGCAGACCGCCACATGGGAAGTTGCTTGATTTCTTCGTCGGGTGCTTCCCCTTCTTTCTTTCCCTGAAAGGCGATTGCAAAGGTATATCCCAAAAAGATGATAAAGAAACAGAGCAATAGCAAGCCATCCGTAGTGCTGAGAATGTTTTCTGCACTATGGTCCAGCAATACATCATTGGCACAAATCAATAGCACGATGGAAGACAGGATGCAGAGAGGAATTTCTTTACGTAACGTATTTTGGGAGATGACGATAGGGGCAAAGAGCGCTGTGCAACCCACGATCATCAAAGTATTAAAGATATTACTACCTACCACATTTCCGATGGCAATGTCTGCACTGCCTTTCAGGGCGGAAGATATGCTAACCGTCAGTTCCGGAGCGGATGTTCCGAAAGCTACGATGGTAAGTCCGATAACGATGGACGGTATATGGAAACGTTTGGCTATGGATGCAGCCCCGTCCGTCAGTCCATTAGCGCCTAAGAGTATGAGGAGAAGTCCCCCAATCAGGAAAAGAATATCCATATAAATACTGATTTTTGTGCAAATATAATTAATTCCTTTTATGATAAGTGAAAAACATTCCGTATGTTTGGTGCGTTAAACAATTTATAATTTTAAGTAACCTGATTAAGGACTTTTAATATGAAGGGAATTCGGGCGTTGTGTTTTGGGCTGTTACTGCTGTTTGCGAGTGGTGCATCCGCCCAGTTGGTAGAAAAGGTTTTAGACATCTTGAATGAAGATACATTGGGAACAGTGGTTGCTCAAAAGCCGGATACTGATTCACTGCATCTGTTGAAGATAAAAGAGGATCTGGAGACATCAAGATTGAATGAGGCTAATCTCCGGATGGAGATAGAGCAGATGAAGTTGAAGTATGATGCAGCGGACTCTCTGAAGCTGGCCAAACAGCGGTTACGTATTGATTCGCTCAGAAGAATGACTCCGGGTATTCCTGTAATTGTGGAAGGCGATACATTATATTATCTGTTTGCCAAACGTGGCGGTCACACTCCCCAACAGCGCGCCGAAATGAATGCGGCGGCAATTACGGAACTGGGCAAACGATTCAATCTTCAGCCGGATTCGGTTTATATAGACAGCAGTGATATTGTTACCGATCTGATGTATGGCAATAAAGTTCTTTCTTCTTTCACGGATCAAGATGGCCTTTGGGAAGGCTGTTCACGCGACCAGTTGGCGGCTGCCAAGCGAAAAGTGATAGTGGACAAGCTGAAAGTGATGAAGGATGAGCATAGTCTGTGGCAGCTTGGTAAGCGTATTCTTTATTTTATTCTTGTAATTGTAGGCCAGTTCCTGTTGTTTAAACTCACTATCTGGCTGTTCAATAAGCTAAAAGCCCGTATTCAACGTCTGAAAGATACTAAACTAAAGCCTATTTCTATTCAGGATTACGAGTTACTGGACACACAGAAGCAGGTAAACCTGCTTGTTTTCCTGGCAAGTCTGCTGCGCTATGCCGTCATGCTGCTTCAGTTGATTTTGACGGTGCCATTACTCTTTGCTATATTCCCTCAAACCAAAGATCTTGCTTATAAGTTGTTCTCGTATATCTGGGAGCCGATAAAGAGCATTTTCCTGGGTATAGTGGAGTATATTCCCAACTTGTTTACCATCTTTGTGATATGGCTTGCCGTGAAGTATCTGGTGCGACTGGTTCGTTATCTTGCCAGTGAAATACAGTCGGAACGGCTGAAGATAGGCGGCTTTTATGCCGACTGGGCTATGCCGACGTTCCACATTGTGCGCTTCTTGCTTTATGCATTTATGATTGCTATGATTTATCCCTACCTGCCTGGCTCCAAATCGGGGGTCTTTCAGGGAATATCAGTCTTTGTCGGATTGATTGTTTCGCTGGGATCGAGTACGGTGATCGGGAATATCATTGCAGGACTGGTTATCACGTATATGCGTCCGTTTAAGTTGGGTGACCGTATTAAGTTGAATGATACAACGGGAAATGTGATTGAGAAGACACCGTTGGTAACGCGTATCCGTACGCCGAAAAATGAGGTAGTTACGATTCCTAACTCTTTTATTATGTCTTCGCATACGGTGAATTTCAGCCAGTCGGCACGCGACTACGGGCTGATAATTCATTCGGAAGTGAGCATCGGATACGATATTCCATGGCGAAAGACCCATCAGCTTCTGATTGAAGCGGCGCTGAATACTCCCGGAGTAGTGGATGACCCGCGTCCGTTTGTACTGGAAACATCTCTTCAGGATTATTATCCCGTCTATCAGGTGAATGCATATATTAAAGATGCCAATCAGTTGGCACAGGTTTATTCTGATTTGCACCAGAATATTCAGGATCGGTTTAATGAAGAAGGCATAGAAATAATGTCGCCCCACTATATTGCTACGCGAGATGGTAATGAGACAACTATACCTAAGGATGACCTCCGGGGAAAGAAATGATGGCATTTACAAGTTATTTCCCTCGCGATGTAAAAGCATTTACTTCAGTATGTAACGGCCTTTACCGCCTATTGTAACGCTCTTTACCTCGGCATGTAACGACCTTTACCTCGGCGTGTAAATGGAGTTACAGTGCGGGGGTAACAAAGTTACCATTTGGGGTAACATGGCTTTTACCGTGCCATCACAATTTCCGAATAAGGATAGCCGATGCCGGGAACGGCTTGCCAACTTTTGCTCACCAAATCGTAAGCATAGATCAGCCTTCCTCTCCGATTTGTATCGAATAGAACGTAAAGTTTCAGTGTCTCCGTATCTTTAGCGAGCATGGTTACTGAACGTGCCGAATTGGGGAATGTGGCGAAAGGTTCCTCCAAACTCATCGTAGCTTGATTCCAAAGACACAGATCTGTCCGGCCATCATCGGCTCTTACTACGGCATATCCGCCGGTGCGTACGTATTTGGTAGTTCCGGTGTCTTTTCCTGAGATTATTGTCCAGAAGGGAATGAGTGCGGTGGCCTGTATCGATTCGCCGGTATATACCTTCCTGCTACTTGGGTCCAAGCTCAGTGCGACGGGTGTGAAACTGTTGTTTCCATTATCAGCCGAGAGTAGCAGATAACTGTCACCCTGTACACCGGGATAGCGTGTCAGAGCTTCAGGCTTTATGTCGGCGGGAAGTTCGTAGCGGTAATTCAGAGTTTGGTCAATGTCACGGGTATAGGGCCATGATCCGATGGATGCTAGCATCATTTCATTGTCAGATATTTGCTTTACGGCTATTATGGAGCTTTGGCCGTTGCAGAGAGTCAATATATTTTTGAGTCCCATATCTTGCCAGAAACGCATGGATAGGTCGTAGCTGAATACACTACGCACTCCATCTTTCGTCTGTATTCCGCAGAGGTTCTGAGTTTCAGGAACATTTGCTACGCAGGAGAAATCTTTCTGGTCTTCTGTCAGTCCCACGATGTTTGTGGGAGTGCCATTTGTGAGGTTTACGTGCTCGATGCAATTATTATAACCCGTGCTGGAATGGGAATTGACAATGCCATAGAGCTGGAACTCTTTGGGTGCTTCACCGTTGGTAACAGCAATCTCACCAAGCGTCATGATATCGCCGGAACGGCGCAGGCGTACCTTGGTGGTTGAGGCAGGGTAGTGTCCGGGTGCCAGGAAAGTGATGCTTGTGGAAGTCTGCTCTACCATGACGGGTGATACTCCGAGGGCATATCCCTGATAGTTCATTGCGGGTTGGTCGGGAAGCGGCTAATAGATTTCGAACATTATGTCGTCATCGGTTTGAAAACCTTGTGCTTTAATCGTGACCTTGTCACCGGGGTTGAAGCTGGTCTGTGTGGGCATTACGATATCGGTTACCAGGATCGGTTCTTTGTTTTCATCTTTGGCACATGCAGCAAACAGCAGACAAAGTAGCAGAAAGAGAGATAAGTTCTTCATAGCGTTTCTATTTTTAATGCGACAAATGTAGCGTTTTCTACTGAGATTCTTTCTTTTTTGTCTGATATTATACTTCCACTTAACTTAAATCTATAGAAAGAAAATAATTCTCGAAATTGACTTCTTTCCACTATCTCTTTTCCTAAAAATAAATATCTTGCATAACAAATGCAACTTTATCCTTGATTATTTGGATACATTTATTGTATTTTGTATCTTTGTAAGACAAAACGAGAACCTGCTATTTTTTTACAAACATAAACCAAATGATGAGAGTTAATCAATTACTTGGAATGGGTGCGTGTTTCGCTATGCTCGCACTGACAGGGTGCATGGATAAAGATGTTTATGATCCTGGTAAGGATCCGACCGTATTAAAGCCGGAAAGTGAATACTTTGATTTTACCACAACTACTAATGTGGCGTTCGAGGTCAACTATGGAGAGATTGGGAGTAATGCTTTAATAGAAATCTTTACAGAATATCCAATCTCTTATAATGAAACAGGCTCGTTCGTCATCCAGGGTGAACCAGTTTATAAGATATTTGCGGATACAAAAGGACGTTTCGTTGGCGATGTGGAATTGCCTACGGCTGCTAAAGTGGTGTATGTTTTCTCACCTACCTGGGGTGTTCCCATGTGTGTGGAAGCTAGTGTGGAGAATGGAAAGGTGACGGTGAACGAGACGGACGCTGCTTCGCGGGCGGTAGTTGCTACACGGGCGAAATCAAATTTGAAGTTAGTTACAGTCAATAATGCACAGAAAGTGTATTCCTTGGTGGAGATTAGTGATAGTTACGGAAAACCTGGGGATATCAATGGTCTGATTGAGGATAATAAGGTTATTAGTAGTAAGTTTATCAATAACGTACAAAAGGCCTTGTGGAAAGGTAAAAGCAGTAAACCAGATAAATTGAATAATTCAAATTATGTGAGAGATACTGAGCACGTTAATACTACTATTGCAAAGGCCTATCAAAATGAACAAGGTCAAATCGTAACAGTGGCAGATGCTGAATTGTTCTTTACTTTTTTAACAGAATCCTGTTGGTATCAGAATGTAGTGGGGTATTATTATTATAAGATCGGTGAATGTCCTGCGGCTCCTGATCAAGTGAAGAAAATCGTTATCTTCCCGAATGCTTCAATTAAAGGTAATGTACCTTATTTGAATTGGTACGATAAAGTGCCGGGAGGAGCTACTAATTATGGTAGTAGAAATGCTCCTTTGGAAACGAACCGGAAGGTGCAACTTCTCTTTCAGGACGATCAGGGTAATCTTTCCACCAAATTTCCGGCAGGGTATACCATCGGCTACTTTATTATTGCTGACGGTTTTAAATGTGGTAGTAAAGGCCATGACGGTTTCATTGATACAGATAAGAGTTTCGTTTATTCTAATGAAGAGTGGAATAAGAACTATCAAGGTCAGAAAGCCCGCTTTATCTCTCTTTCAGCCGAAGGGGGTACTGTGGTCTATGGCGTAGAAGATGGTGGAGACAGCAGTTACGAAGATCTCCTCTTCTGTATTGATGCGAATCCTAATGAAGCCATCCAAGACCCTGACCGTCCTGTCATAGATCCAGATGAACCGGAAGTTTCTGAAACAGAGAACAATTATATGTCTTTTGCCTATGAGGATATCTGGCCTTCGGGAGGTGACTATGACCTGAATGATGTTATCATAGAATACCATCGTTCCATTACCTTCAATAAAGATAATTACGTGAGTGAGGTGAAAGAAACCTACGAACCGGTACAAAAGGTGGGTGCTGCCACGAACAGGAATGCGTTTGCCGTACAGTATGCCACAGATCAACGCGGCGAAATGGTTCTGCCATCCGGTGCTGTGGATGAAACGCAAACTAATTCTATTATTCTCTTCCCCAATGCTATGGATGTGAGAAATCAGAAGTTCGTGATTACCCGTACATTTGCTGCTGGCGCCATGAAGAAGGATGCCTTAAAAGTTGGAAACTCAATATTGAATCCTTATATCATTGTGAACTATGAGGGGGCTGGAAAAGACAATCGTACTGAAGTGCATTTGCCAAAGTCTAAAGCTACTAACTTGGCAAATTCTGATCAGATAGGTAAAGAGGCAGATGCTTACTATGTAAATAAGGATGGAAAACACCCGTTTGCCATTTCAATACCCGGCACTTTCACTTCTGTAACGGAGACTGTGACGATAGATAAAGAATATCCCGATTTCGAGAAATGGGTAGAATCGGATGGTAAAGAATATACAGATTGGTATAAGAATTATCAGAAGTCTGCCAATTGATATTTTCTCATTGGAGAAGTAAAAAGGAAAAGATAAATAAGAGGGTGTTTACTCAATTGCCTGGTTAATGAGCAAGGAGTAAACACCCTCTTATTTTTGTGAAAAGCTTACTGTGAGTTGCGTGTTACGGTATGCAGTATGTTCCCTTTTTTATCGATCATTCGTAGTGTTAGCGTTTTTTTGTCCGCAGATATTATGGAAAAACCCGGTTCAGGACTGCAGAATACGGTTCCTTCTGTCGGTTTCACCTTGCGGGCAAGCGAACCGGCTGAGTTGACAACGTAATCGATATTGCTTCCCGCCTTGCGGATATGCTGGAAGTTATGAATGTGCCCGCAGATATACATGTCTACTTTGTGCTTACGGAGTATCGGATCGAGTCGCTTCTGCATATCCAGGCGTTCGCTGTCGTCCTTCGGAGTTTCGGCGTAGATGGGGTGGTGTCCGGCTACGATAATCCAGTCTTCTTTGGCATTGGCCAGCACTGAATCAATCCAGGCGAGTTGTTTTTGCAAGTCTTGTTTGCAAGCGTCGGGATAGGTGGCGGAGTCATTGCGGTATTTGTCCATCATGGGGGCTGTGTCTATCCAGACGATACGGATAGTGATTCCTTTGTCCTCAAATGCTTTTGTATAGTAGCGGGCGGGCATGGTCCAGCGGCGGCTGATGTTGGTGTAGTCCATTACTGCTTGCGTGTTGCCGCGGTATTCGTGGTTGCCAAGTACGGGAAACCAGTCTATCATCAGTTCCGGGTGGGAGTAGATAAGTTCGTAGTTGGTCATCCACAGAGGGTCGTTCACGCTGCGCACGCCTTCAAAATGGTGGATGTCTCCGGTGGCGACTACGAATTCGGGACCGACTTCTTCGGCCATGGTTCCCATCAGTTCGGCTATGGGCTTCTGGTCGTAATAACCGTTGCGGCCGAGGTCGTTGGCGACGTAGAAGTTGAATTTCTTGTCGAAGATGGAATAATCCGTTATCTGTGCGGTTGCCCAGCTGTCTCTTATACACATCTCCGAGCCCACGAGACTCGCCGTC
>ENA-OYCP01000347-OYCP01000347.1-human-gut-metagenome-genome-assembly--contig:-NODE-347-length-10863-cov-4.595115_pt1 | contig 10863 bp, 9 predicted proteins | sample MGYA00243454_ERZ652875 | MGnify/ENA primary metagenome ERZ652875 (study PRJEB26926, sample SAMN06164783) | human gut metagenome | biome: ENVO:00009003; feature: ENVO:2100002; material: ENVO:00002003... | reverse complement strand
CGCCAAGACCGCGCGCGAGCTGGCCGACGCCATAGACGCCCAGCTCGTCATCCCCATGCACTACCGCGGCGAGGACTTCGGCTTTGACGAGATCGACACGGTGGAGCCCTTCGTGAAGCTCTCCAAAAACGTGGAGTTTGCCGAAGGCAACAGCATAGAGCTCCCGGACTTCGGTGAGCCGCGCACGGTGGTGCTCAAGCTCAGATGAAGTTCCGCAGCATAGAGAAAAAGGGCAGCGGCGACTATCTCAGCCGCTACGACATCCACTACGAGACCCCCGCCGGCGGGGAGAAGGTCTACGAGATGTTCTCCCGCGACCCGGGCATAAGCACCGAGGAAAAGCTGCGCCACCCCAGGACCGACGCCGTCATGATAATCATGACGGACGAGAGCCGGGAGCACCTGCTGCTCATCCGCGAGTTCCGCCTCGAGCTGGACCGCGAGATCTACGGTCTGCCTGCGGGGCTCATTGACCCGGGCGAGACCCCGGAGAGCGCCGCCCGGCGCGAGCTCAAGGAGGAGACGGGGCTGGACCTGCTGGAGATCCGCCACGTCATGCCCCCGGCATACAGCGCCGTGGGCCTCTCCAACGAGCAGTGCATCTGCGTCTTCGGCATCGCGGGCGGCAAGATCAGCCCCTGCAAGGAGACCGGCGAGGAGATCACTGCCCGCTGGTACTCGCGCGAAGAGCTGCGCGAGATGGTCCAGCGCGAGACCTTCGGCTCCTGGGCTCAGGCCTACACCTACATGTGGACGATAGGGTTTTGAAAAAGCGAGACAGCACTCCGTCTGGGGCGCTGTCTCTTTTGTATATTTAGGGGTTTCGCGCTCCGCTTTTTTGTAAAAAAGCGGGGCAAAAAACTTTTATTCGCTCTCCCAGAAGAGGTCGTCGAGGGTACGGCCCAGCACCTTGCAGATGGCGATGCACAGCTTGATGGTGGGGTTATAGTCGCCCTTCTCTGTGGCGTTTATGGTCTGCCGTGAGACGCCCACGGCGTCCGCCAGCTGCTGCTGCGACATGTCCAGCGCCGCGCGCGCGGATTTGAGGCGCAGATTCTTCATTCTGCCTCTCCCTGCTCATGCAGGCCGTGCACATAGTACACCACCAGTACGATACCCGTCGTGGCGCCCACTATCAGGCTCACCGAGCGGAAACTCAGCACCCCGTCCCTCAGCAGGTCCCCGTCAATGACATGCGACACGCCGAACAGCAGGTTCGCCAGCGTCACCACCAGCAGCACCGTAAGGTTCCGCTTCCGGTTCCTGCCTATGCCCGCAAACGCGTCCTGCCTTATGCAGATGACCGCAAACACGATCAGCGAAACGCAGCAGCAGATTATGCAGCCCGTCAGCGTGTCGCACCACGGCTCGATCAGCATGTCCGTAAACCCGTACACCATCAGGCATATCATCAGCGAGAAAAATCCCCACATGAACGCCCGGCCCCTCGCCAGTACCTGCCTCTCATCATAGTCGTTCATTCCGCGCACTTCCTTTCCTGTGGCTGCATCATAGCACGCGCGCGACATATTGTCAAGTATATTTTACATTATGTCCGTTAAAACTGCCCCGGCTTTGAGCCGGGGCGGTTTATTACAGGTTTTCTCTTGTGACGGAGTTGACCCACTTGCCGGAGCGGAGCCTGGGCAGGCAGAGGAACACCTTGCATACGTCGTCGAGGCTGATGCAGATGTAGACGGCGACTATGCCGAGGCCGAACACCAGTCCGCAGAGCGCCGCGGCGGGCAGGCAGATGCAGTAGAGCGGGCCCACATCGCAGACGAGCGCGTAGCGCACGTCCCCGCCGCCGCGGAACACGCCCACGATGTTGCAGAGGTTCAGCGAGCGCAAGGGCATGATGGCGGCGATGAAGGCGAGCATCATCTTGGCCATGTCCCCCGCCTCGGCGGAGATGTCCATGAGCGGGAAGATGAAGCTGTCCAGCAGCGTCGCGCGGATGACCAGCAGTATGCCCATGCTCACGACGCCGGTGACGGAGCAGACAAAGTTGAGCGCCACGCCCTTGCCGTAGACCTCCTCGGTGTCGCCGCAGCCGATCTCGCGGCCGATTATGACGGCGGCGGTGTTGCCCGAGGCGAAGAGGGCGACGGCGGCCATGCGGTCTATGTTGCCGGCGATGGTGTAGGCGGCGAGGATGGGCGTGCTGTTCGGCATGTGGCCCATGATGATGGAAAAGAGCGACATGGCTAGGCTCCACATGCCCTCGTTGAGCACGACGGGCAGGGAGTAGCGGATGAAGTCCCCGGCGATTATCCGGCCCGGCCTGACCATCAGGTCCGGCTTCACGGGGAGGCGTCTGCCCCAGAGCATGCAGCCGAGGACGACCACGACCTCGAACACGCGGCTTATGAGCGTGGCGACGGCGGCTCCAGCGCAGCCCATGGCGGGCGCGCCCCATTTGCCGAAGATGAGCATGTAGTTGAGCACGATGTTCAGCGCGCCGGACGCTGTGAGCAGCAGCGCGCCGAGCCTGGGATTCTCCATGCTCCGCTGCACGGCGATGTACACGCCGGAGAAGGCCATGCAGACGTAGGAGAAGCCGACGATGCGGGCATACTCGGCCCCCGGCGCCCAGAGGTCCGGGTTGTTGGTCACTAGCTGCATGAGCTGCATGGGGAAGAAGAAGGCGAGCAGCGCAATGAGCGTCGTGAGGCCCAGCGAGACATAGTAGCCCATGCCCATGATGCGGTTTATCGCGTCGAGCCGGCCCTTGCCGTAGTACTGAGCCACGAGCACGCCCGTGCCGCTCTGGATGCCGAAAATGATGAGCGACAGGACGTAGAACACGGAGTTGGCCATCGTCACGGCGGCGAGCTCAGTCTCGCCCAGGGCGCCGACCATGAAGGAGTCGGCCAGCGCCATGAAGTTGGTGACGAGGTTTTGCAGAATCATCGGGAGCATCAGGGCTATGGCGCTCCGGTAGAAGCCCCGGCCCTGTCTCAGGTAGTGCATTTTATTCAGTCCTCAGTGCCTCCACAGGGTCGCGCCTCGCGGCGAAGCCGGAGGGGATGAGTCCGGCGATGAAGGTCAGAATCATGGATATGAGCACGAGAGCGACGCCGCCCTGCACGGGCAGGATGGCCCTCAGGCTCTCGATGCCGGTGAGGTTCTGCACGATGGCGTTTATCGGGATGATGAGCAGCAGCGTTATGCCTATGCCTATCACGCCGGCGGCAAAGCCCTCGATGAGCGTCTCCGCGTTGAACACGTTGGAGACGTCGCGCTTCGAGGCGCCGATGGAGCGGAGTATGCCGATCTCCTTGGTGCGCTCGAGCACGGAGATATAGGTGATGATGCCGATCATTATCGAGGAAACGACCAGCGAGATGGCCACGAAGGCTATGAGCACATAGCTGATGGCGTTGATTATCGTGGACACCGAGCTCATGAGTATGGCGACATAGTCCGTGTAGCTTATCTCATCCTCCTCGTTCTCGACGGAGGCGTTGTACTCGGAGATGATGCGCGCGATCTCGTCCTTGTCGGCGAAGCTGGCGGCGTAGAGGCTGATGGAGCTGGGGCTGTCCTTGTCAACGTAGCCGAGGAGCTCCAGGTTCTCCTCATAGGTGCTGTCCGAGTACTTCGGCGGCAGCTTTTCGTCGTAGACGTACTCATACTGCTCGTCGGTCAGCGGGGTCATGGTCAGGGCCATGGAGAGCTGCTCGGCGCTCATGGCGGCGAGCCTGGCGCGGGCGGCGTCGGCGTACTGCTCGCGGACGGCCTCGGCGATCATCTCGCGGACGTAGTTCATGAGCGTCTCGTCGTCCATGTCCGCGATGTAGTCGCGTATGGTGTCGGGTTCGACGCCCATCTCCGCGGCGTAGCCCTCGAGCATCATCTCCTCAATGTACTCGCGGGTCATGCCCTCGGTGGCCTGGTCGACGGCGGCGGTCACATAGTCCTCAGGGGCGCGCGCGGCGATGTCGGAATAGAGCGCGGCGCGGCCGGAGACGTCGAGGCCCTCTATACAGGCGTCGACATCGGCCTTGATCTCGTCCATGGTCGGCTCCGGCTCGTCGCCGGTGGCGAAGGGCAGGCCGAGGATGGCGTCGGTGGACGGGTCCGCGAGCTGGGCCTGGACTATCTCGGAGTCGTTGGCGAGGTCGATTATCCTGTCGGTCAGGGCGGAGGTATAGCCTATCGCGCCGGACAGCATGCCGGCGACGGCGTCCTCGTTCTGGCGGACTATGCCGCTTATGCGCAGCGTGGTGCCGACGTCCTTGGAGTCGTAGAGATACTCCATGCCGGCGGTGGAGCCGGTGAGGTCGGTGTACTGGCCGGTGGCGTCGTCGTAGACGTAGTACTCGGGCCGGGCGATGAGCTTGAAGGAGAGGCCGCAGAGCTCCTCATAGCTCCAGCTCTCGACCTCGGCGTTGAGGGTCTCGCCGGACATGCTGGCCTCAAAGCCCTCGGCCATCTGCTCCTCGGTGCGCAGGCCGAGGGAGTAGAGCACGAGGTCGCTCACCTCGTTGTTCTTGTCCACTATGAGCACGACCTCGTCATAGCTCTGCGGCCAGGAGCCGTAGATGACGTCGTACTGGCTCTTGAGCGTGTCGTCTATGAGCTCGCCGTTCTCGCCGGGGAGCATCTCCTCCCAGACCTCGAAGCTGGAGTAGAAGTCGCCCATCGTGCTGAAGTAGCTCGAGTAGTCGCCACCGTAGACGCTGCTCATCATCTCGTTGAGCAGGGAGACGACGTCGCTCTTGACGATGTTGCCGTCAGAATCCTTGGTGTAAACGTCGAAGCCGAGGTCGTAGCCGTACTGGATGGCGCTGACGTAGTCCTCGAGCCCGCTGTTGCCGGACTCGATGAACTCCTTGAAGGCCTTGAGGTTGTTGGTGTTGACGTCCATGGTGTTGAGGCTGTCCATGAGGTCGTACATGACGACGTTGGAGTACACGGCGTCGCGGTCGTGCTGCGCGCCGGAGGCCGCCTCGCTGTGCGCGCCGCTGAGCGCCTCGACCATGGAGCCGAGGTCCGCGGCCTCTGCCTCTATCGTGAGCGGGTAGGAGGAGAGCGTGTCCTCCTGCACGCGGTCGATGTAGGTCTGGATGCCGTTCGAGAGCGAGAGGATGAGCGCGATGCCGATTATGCCTATGCTGCCCGCGAAGGCCGTGAGGATGGTGCGGGCCTTTTTGGTCATGAGGTTGTTGAGCGAGAGGGAAAGCGCCGTGAGGAAGCTCATGGAGGGGCGCTTTTTGCCCGTGTCCTCGGCCTTTGCGGGGGCGCTGTCCGGGTCGAAGGGGTTCGTGTCGCCCTTTATCTCGCCGTCGAGCAGGCGGACTATGCGGGTGGAGTAGCGCTCCGCGAGGTCCGGGTTGTGCGTGACCATGATGACAAGCTTGTCCTTGGCTATCTCCTTGAGCAGCTCCATTATCTGCACGCTGGTCTCGGAGTCGAGGGCACCGGTGGGCTCGTCGGCGAGGAGGATGTCGGGGTCGTTTATGAGCGCGCGGGCTATGGCGACGCGCTGCATCTGGCCGCCGGACATCTGGTTGGGCTTTTTATTCAGCTGGTCGCCCAGGCCGACCTTCTCGAGCACCTTCACCGCCCGCTCCCGCCGCTCGGCGCGCGGCACGCCGGAGATGGTCAGCGCGAGCTCGACGTTCGCGAGCACGCTCTGGTGCGGGATGAGGTTGTAGGTCTGGAAGACGAAGCCTATGGAGTGGTTGCGGTAGGTGTCCCAGTCCTTGTCGCCGTACTCCTTGGTGGAGCGGCCGTTGATGATGAGGTCGCCGTCGGTGTACTGGTCGAGGCCGCCGATGATGTTGAGCAGCGTCGTCTTGCCGCAGCCGGAGGGGCCAAGGATGGAGACGAATTCGCTCTCCCTGAAACTGATGCTTACACCCCGCAGCGCGTGGACGCTCATGTCCCCGGCGAGGTAGTCCTTTGTGATGTTCCTGAGTGTGAGCAAGGTTTCAACAGATCCTTTCAGCTTTGCGCGGGAAACTCATTCCCTGGTGGCTTTGCGTATATCTTCGAGGCTGCCCAGCACGAGGACGTGTTCGTCCTTCACGAAGACATAGGCAGGGTCGAGTACGGGGTGGAGCCTCTCGCCGCGCCTCGCGGCTATGAGGTTGAGGCCGTGGCGGCTGCGCAGCCCGACCTCGGCGACGGAGTGGCCGACCCACTCGTCCGGTGCGTCTATCTCGCAGATGGCGCAGCCCTCGGAGAGGCCGATGAAGTCGAAGATGCGGTCCGAGCTCTCGCGCACCGCGATGCGCTCCGCCGCGTCCCGCTCGGGGTAGATTATGAAGTCCGCGCCGCAGCGCATGAGGAACTTGGCCTCGAGGTCGCGGTCGGCCTTGCTGTACACCCGCTTGGCGCCCAGCTCCTTGAGCTGGTCGGTTATCTCCAGGCAGGCCTGGAAGTTCTTGTTCACGCAGACGAAGCAGGCGTCGAAGTTCTGCACGCCGAAGGAGCGCAGGACCTCTATGTTGGCGCAGTCGCAGATCTTGGCGGCGGCGACGTAGGGGAGCATGTCCTCCAGCGCCTCGCCGTTCTGGTCGGCGATCATGACCTCGCACTTCATCTTGCACAGCGCGCGGCACAGATGGTGCCCGAAGGTGCCCATTCCGATTATGAGGAAGGATTTCATGTTTTAACCTCCTGTCAGCCTACGGTGACCTGCTCCTCGGGGTAGGTCACGGGCGGGTCGGTGCGCCGCTCCAGCAGCGCCATTGCGAAGGATATGCTCCCCACCCTGCCGAGGTACATCAGCAGCGTCACCACCAGGGCCGAGAGCGTGGAGAGCTCGCGGGTTATGCCGGTGGACATGCCCACCGTGCCTATCGCGGAGAAGACCTCTATCAGCACGTCCGCGAGCGGGAGCGACTGCGTGCCGCAGAGCACCAGCGCGCCGAGCAGCGCGAGGATGAGGTTGGTGCCGGCTATCATGCCGGAGCGCTTCATGGCGTCGTCCGGGATGCGGCGGCCGAACACATAGGCCCCGCGCCTGCCCCGGATGCCCGAGAACAGGAAGATGAGCACCACGGCGACGGAGGTGGTCTTGATGCCGCCCGCCGTGGAGCCGGGGCTGCCGCCGATGAACATGAGTATGACCGTGAGCAGCTTTGAGGCGTCCGAGAGCGCGGCGGTGTCCACGCTGTTGAAGCCAGCCGTCCTCGGCGTCACGGAGGAGAAAAAGCTCACGAGAATCTGCTCGCCGAGGGGCATGTCCGCGTTCATGCGGCTGCGCTCAATGAAGAAGAAGAGCACGGCCCCGCCGAGTATGAGCGACGCGGTGGACACCAGCACCAGCTTGGTCTGGAGGTCGTACCTGCGCCAGTGCAGGCCCTTGAGCCGTATGTCGTCCCAGACGAGGAAGCCGATGCCGCCGAGGACGATGAGCAGCATTATCGTGATGCTCACCAGCGCGTCGTCGGAATACGACACCAGCGAGGAGAAGGGCGCCTTGACGCCCATGAGGTCGAAGCCCGCGTTGCAGAAGGCGGAGACGGAGTGGAAAACGGAGTACCACAGTCCCTTGCCCAGCCCGAACTCGGGGATGAAGCGTATGGACAGCAGCACCGCCCCCGAGAGCTCGAAGATGAGCGTGCCGAGGCCGATGGTGCCGGTTATTTCCATGATGCGGCCGACGCGGACCGTGTTTATGCTCTCGGCCATGACGCCGCGCTCGCGTATGCTCATGCGGCGGCGCAGCAGCCGGGAGAAGAGCGTGGCGATGGTCATGAAGCCCAGGCCGCCTATCTGGATGAGCAGGAGTATCACCACCTGCCCGAAGCCGGACCAGTAAGTCGCCGTGTCCACCAGCACGAGGCCCGTGACGCACGAGGCGCTGACCGCGGTGAAGAGCGCGGTTACAAAGCCCGTCGTCCCTCCGCTCTGCGAGGACACCGGCAGCATGAGCAGTATCGTCCCCGCCGCGATGACGGTGAGGAAGCCCAGAGCAATGGTCTGGACATATGAGAGCTGTCGAATTTTCATAACTTGACTATTATAACAACCTTATATTCCATATGCAAGCAAAAAGTCCCGGTTTCCCGAGGCTCTTGCTCATCTCTTCTCGGGCAGGATCTCTATCCAGTAGCCGTCCGGGTCTTCGATGAAATAGACGCCCATTTTCTCGTTCACAAAGCACACGGCGCCCATCTCCTCGTGCTTTTTGCGCGCGGCCTCGTAGTCGTCCACGCGCATGGCGAGGTGGATCTCGCCCTCACCGAGGTCGTAGGGCTCCTTGTGGTCGCGCAGCCAGGTCAGCTCCAGCTGGAAGCCGGTCTCGCCGTCGCCCAGGAACACCAGCTTATAGGAGCCGTCCTCCGAGGCCTTCTCGCGGACGGGCTTGAGGCCCAGGGCCTCGTCATAGAATCTGATGCTGCGCTCGAGGTCGAGCACGTTGAAATTGAAGTGATAAAAGGTAAATTTCATGTCATTCGCCTCCAGTGCACAGAATAGCGCAGTTTTCACGATTTGGCAACAGCAAAAGCGCTCGAATCTCCCTGTCGAGGGCTTTGACTTGATATTTCCTGCCCGATGTGAGAAAATGATGTTTCGGAAAGGGGGCGCGGGGAGTGAAGGATACGCTCAGAGATATCTACGACGCCGTTGACGAGTTCTTCGGCGGTCTCGGCAGCCGGAGGATAACCACCTACTCGGCCGCCTGCGCATACTACCTCTTCATGTCTCTCGTGCCGGTCATAATGCTGCTCGTCTCCGTGCTGCAGTATACGCCGCTCACCAGGGACGTAGTGCTCGGCGCCGTGGCCGAGTACGTGCCGGAGTCGCTCTACGAGATAGTGGACTTCATCGTCTCGAGCATATATAACGGCGGCCGCGTCGCGCTGACCGTGTCCATACTGCTGACGCTGTGGTCCGCCTCCGCCTGCATGAAGGCGCTCCTGCGCGGGATGGACTCCGTCTACGACGCCGAGCGGCGCGAGGACTACATCCGCTTTTCCATCCGCGCCTGCGTCTACATGGTCATCTTCGTCGTGCTGCTGCTGCTGAGCTTCTTCGTCATGGTCTACGGCGGGCGCATACTCGACCTCATAGAGCAGAGCATGCCGGTGAACCACTCGCTGGACTTTCTCTTCACGCTGGCCAAGTATCTGCGCTTCGTCATCATCCTGGCGCTGCTGGCGCTGGTGTTCTGCTTCCTCTTCAAGTGGATGCCCGCCCGGCCGCTCAAATTCCGGCGGCAGGTGCCGGGGGCGGTGTTCAGCTCCGTGGCCTGGGCGGCGTTCTCCTTCATCTTCTCCTTCTACGTCTCGTTCTCCGACAAATTCGGCGCCTACGGCTACATCGGCACCATCATGATCGCGATGATCTGGATATTCTACTGCTTCTACTTCCTCCTGCTCGGAGGGTTTATCAACCACTATATAGAAATGAAGCGGGCAGGGACTGAAAAATGACTGACATAAGCGTACAAAACCTGAAAAAATCCTTCGAGGTCGGCCATCCGGTGCTGGACGGGCTGACCTTTGAAGTCGCGGCCGGGGAGCGCGTGGGCATACTCGGCGCCAACGGCTGCGGCAAGACCACGCTCTTCCGCATCCTCTCCGGCGAGCTGGAGCCCGACGAGGGCACGGCGGCCATACGCCGCGGCCGGCGCGTGGGGCTCATAAGCCAGATCCCCGTCTACCCCGAGGGTTGGACCACCGAGGACGTGCTGCGCGAGGCGCACTCCGGTCTGCGGGCCATGGCCGCGCGAATGCAGGAGCTCGAGGGCCTCATGGCCACCGACAGCAGCGAGGCGCTGCTCAAGGAGTATGACAAGCTCGCGGACGACTTCCGCCGCCTCGGCGGCTACGACATGGACTATGAGCGCAACCGCGTCGCCAACGGCCTCGACATCCCCGCCGAGATGCGCCGGCGCGAGTTCGCCCTGCTCTCCGGCGGCGAAAAGACCCGCGTGAATCTCGCGCGGCTCATACTCGAGGACACGGACATCCTCCTGCTGGACGAGCCGACTAACCACCTCGACATGCGCGCCACGGAGTGGCTGGAGGACTACATTCTCCACTTCCGCGGCACCGTGCTGGCCATCAGCCACGACCGCTATTTCCTCGACGTCGTGGCCCAGCGCTGCGTGGAGATAACGGACGGCAAGGCGGAGCTCTACTCCGGCAACTACAGCTTCTACATCGTGGAGCGGCAGCGCCGCTTTGAGGAGAAGCTCAAGAAATACGAGAAGGACCAGGCCAAGATCGCCCAGCTGGAGGCCGCGGCGGCAAAGCTGCACCTCTGGGCCTTCATGGGCAACGACAAGCTGCACAAGCGTGCCTTCTCCATGGAAAAGCGCATAGAAAAGCTCAGTCAGAGCGAAAAGCCCAAGACGGAGCGAAAGCTGCACGCCGCATTCAAGGAGCGCGAGTTCCGCGGCGACGAGGTGCTGACGATGGACGGGCTCACCAAGGGCTTCGACGGCCGGGTGCTCTTCTCCGGCCTCTCCCTCGAGGTCACGGGCGGGGAGCGCATCGCGGTGATCGGCGAAAACGGCAGCGGCAAGACCACGCTCGTGAAGCTCATAGTCGGCGAGGAGGAGCCGGACGCCGGCTGGGTGCGCCGCGGCCCGGCGGTAAAGTGCGCCTACCTCCCGCAGCATGTGAAGTTCTCGGAGCCCTCCCGCTCCGCGCTCGACACGCTCATCTACGACTGCAAGTGCCAGCCCCAGGAGGCTCGGGACTCGCTCGGCGCCTTCGGCTTCTCGGGCGAGGACGCGCTCAAGGCCGTAGGCACGCTCTCCGGCGGCGAGCAGAGCCGGCTGCGCCTGTGCATGCTCATGCGCGGGGACGTGAACCTGCTCATCCTCGACGAGCCGACGAACCACCTCGACCTCGCCTCCCGCGAGTGGATGGAGGACGCGCTCTCGGACTACTC
>ENA-OYCP01000346-OYCP01000346.1-human-gut-metagenome-genome-assembly--contig:-NODE-346-length-10907-cov-7.360210_pt1 | contig 10907 bp, 5 predicted proteins | sample MGYA00243454_ERZ652875 | MGnify/ENA primary metagenome ERZ652875 (study PRJEB26926, sample SAMN06164783) | human gut metagenome | biome: ENVO:00009003; feature: ENVO:2100002; material: ENVO:00002003... | reverse complement strand
GGAGGAAGTATAACCGCTTCTGCGTCCGCTGCGTCCATAGCTGCAAGCAGAGCTTCCGTGCTAATGTAGTCCGCTGTCCCGCCTATCAGTCCAAGCGAACGGACAGCACGGATTTATGTCAGGATAGGGGTTAAAAATCGAGAGATTTTTGCCATGTAAGCGACGCAAAATGACTGCCCCGTATGTTTTCCCGTCCGGTACGGAACGCCTCAGAATGACGGAATAAGGGTCGGTTTTCCACCTTTATTTGAATTCTGCAATTTGCACCAAGAGCCTCTGCCGATGCCCGTTTAGGTGTCGGCTGAGGCTCTTTTTTTGTTATTATCAGCTCTTGTCCTGCAAGATTTTCAGGTATTTGTCCAGTCTTGCGTTGACATATCCCGCAAAGAGATTTTCCATTGCTGAGAGACTGCGTTTGACATGATATTCGTCAAAGGCATTGTAGTAGGCGATTCTGTCTGCAAACTTAATGTCAATCGGTGGGTATCCGGCTTTCATCAGTTCCAGATTCACAAGAAGTCTGCCTGTTCTGCCGTTGCCGTCAATAAATGGGTGGATGCCCTCAAACTCAATATGAAACCGCGCCAGCTTCGTGATGATGTGTTCATCGCTTTTCGCATAGTCACGCAAAAGCTGCTCCATCTTCGGCTCAATCAGATATGGCTGCACCGGCTCGTGTTGCGCTCCCATGATACGCACGGGAACACGGCGGTATACGCCCCGGTCATCCTTTTTATCGGCAAGCACGAGATAGTGTATCTGCTTGATTACCCGTTCGCTGAGTGGAACATTGTCACGCACAAGCTCACGGACATAATCAAAGGCTTCCTTATGACCGACTGCCTCCATGTGATCCTTGAGCGGCTTTTGGTCAATCGTCAAGCCCCGAAGAACAAGGTCGGTTTCACGCAAGGTCAGCGTATTGCCTTCAATAGCATTGGAGTTGTAGGTGTATTCGACAGTAAACTCTTCATTGAGGCGTTCCAGCTCACCCTCTGTCAAAGGTCTTCTTCCGTCAAGCTCAATCTTCTTGCGGTCAATCTGCTCAAGGATGCTTTCTTTGGACTTATATCTTCCATCCGCCGGTTTCTCCGCATCAATCGGAATCTTCCAGCCGCGCCTTTCCTGATATGCTCCAGGTATTTTACCTTCGGAACACAGTACTCGGATTCTTCTATCGGAAATGCCCCACTTTTCCGAGGCTTGCTTTACAGTCATAAACATGGTCTTATCCCTCCTGACTGTATCTATTTTACCACATTATCGGAACAATATCAACGCTATCGGAATAACATTCTGTGAATTATCGGAATAATACAGTGCTCTGCCTATCGGCACAACACTCTTTATCGGAACAACAGGAGTGGGGCTTCACGGAACGATGAATCGCACAAGCTGCTTCAAAAAGCCGGCTTTCAAATCAAACATGGTGACAATCGTGATTCTCTTTTCGATTTTTAGAAAGCAATTTCCGATTTCGTGATTATCCGATTTATTGTCTTTGAATCGTTCTGCAACTTCTTCCGGGGCGCACTCATAGTTGTCAAAGTCAAAGGACAGTCCATCGTCGATTTTCAGGAAGTTTTCGGACTCATCCATCATCAGGGTTATAGCGTAGTCTCCCATGCCTGACGGCAATTTAAGCTTGTAAAAAACGCAGCATCGTCCGAGATATCCTGTTTCAACTTATTCAACAGAATATCTCTCTTTTCTCGAAGTTCTGCATTGTCGGAGTACGACAATTTGACTTTGTCATGAAATTCTGTGAATTCGCTCTATAAATTAACTATACTTACCTACTCATCACAACTTCATACAATTATCCTTATCAAAGCTTCTGCGATTCTTCCTGCCTCAGCTTCGGTATTATTCTTTCCCAGCGATATTCGTACTGTCCCTTTAGAATGTTCCTCATCCAGCATGATAGCCTGCAAAACATGAGAAATTTCCGTATTTACGCTATCGCAGGCGGAGCCTGTTGAAATGCTGATGCCCATAAGATCCATACGATGAAGGATTGTTTCGCCGTCTTTGCCGGGAAAGGAAAGACTAACCAGACCGGGCAACCTGTTTTCCCCTCCATTGCGCCGGTAAGCAATTTCTGACTCGTCCAGCATAGAAATCAGTAAATGCTCCAACTTTGAAATGTATTGCAGGTTCTGTTCCAGAGCATCGCAATTCGCCTTCAATGCTGCCGCCATTCCAATAATAGAGGCTATATTTTCCGTCCCTGCGCGATGAGCGTTCTCCTGTGCACCGCCGTCTGCATAAGGAGGCAGTTCTACACCCTTGCGGATATAGAGAAAGCCAACGCCCTTGGGACCGTTGAATTTATGTGCGGAGGCGGACAGAAAATCCACGCCCAACTCGTGAACATCGATTTTTACATGTCCAACCGCTTGCACCGCATCCGTGTGAAAAAGAGCACCGTGCGTATGTGCGACCTTGCAAAGTTCTCGGATTGGCTGAATAGTACCTATCTCGTTATTAACAAACATTACAGACACAATCCGTGTGCTGTCGGTTATGTATTTTTCTAATATCTCCGGCGTAATATAGCCATCCGCAGTCGGCCACATATATGCTACCGGATATCCGAGCCGCTCTATCGCTGTGCAGGAGTGAAGAATGGCATGATGCTCAAATGCGGAAGTAATCATAGCCCGCTTGTCCAGATCTAAAAACGCCGAACTTTTGATGACCCAGTTGTCACTCTCGGTACCACCGGAGGTGAAATATATCTCCTCCGGCAGTGCACCGATACATTCTGCAATTGTGGTTCTTGCCTCTGCAAGGGCTTTCTTGGGCTTTCGCGCGAAGGCGTATGGCTGTGAAGCGTTGCCGTATTCCTCAAGAAGCCAGGGAGTCATCGCCTCAAACGCAACAGTATCCAGTTTTGTTGTTGCCGCATTATCGGCATAGATATGACATTTCATCAGCAAATACCTCACTTGAACAGAGTGCAACCCTCGTTTTTGAATTCCTCAATCTTGGCAAGTAGCTCGTCCTCAGTAACTTCAAGGTACTCGGCCAAACAGGGCAAACAGTAAAAGGAAGTCGCCTTCTTATCAATAATCTTCTTCGTGAGCCCAACTTCGTCCCTAGAAAGCGGTGTTTTCCCGCAAACATAACATTTCTTTGCTTCCATATCATTCAGTGTCTATACCGTAAATCTTAAACTGCGGTAAATCCTTTCCAGCATACTCTACGTCCAGCAAACCAAGCTGATACTTAATCGTATCTCTCATTCTGCGGGCGCGGTCGAAACAGTATCTCTTGAATTCTCTCGGTGTAATATCATCTGCATGTCGAACATTCGGGAACAGTAGTTTCAGATAAGCCGTTGCAATACGTTTTACAGCTTCGGTATCACGTGTATCAGCACCTTCTGGAACAATGATGTACTCATCCACAATGCTTCTATATGTCATATCGCTGCGAAGCTCATGCATGATAGAGCAGAAGTACTCTGAATTTAATGCCCAGCCGTTCACCTTCAAATCGTCTTTCATGCGAGGAATATTCCAACCCTTGATAAATCCATGGAATCTCTCGATAAGCGCTGACTCATGAAACACTACCGGAAGCTCTGTGAACATATTCTCATAGCCGTCAGCATCCATAATTTCCTTGCGGATGTTGCCGCACAGAACCATGCCGGCATCTGCTGTTCCTTTATAATCGCCAACCGTGAAATTGCCCTGTTCAAGGTAGCCTTTGAGAGCTGCACGCATCTCATCTGTATCTGTGAACGAAATCGTCTGCACTTCATCCAGAGTGACAAAATCACTGCCCGCAATTAAGCCCTCCCGGCGTTTTGTCTGGTCATAGAACATCTTAGCGCGACTCATAACTCCTCCGCTGGATAGCCATCCATAGCGGCTGACATTTCCGAACAGATAAGACTTGCCCGTTCCCTTTGGCGCAAGCTCTATCAGATTTAGGCGTTTTTCCACGAATGGGAGCAGCCTGGTAATCATTGTGAGCTTTTCCTCTTCTGTAGCATATCCGGCAGCATTATAGTCAACAGCTCCAAGAATCACATCAATCCATTCATCGGTGGTAAACTCATTGCGAGCATCTTTATAGTCCTCAAGGTCAATATCATACGGACAGAAGTTTTTGAATGAAACAAGCTTAATTTTTCCGTCCTTCGAGTTTTTAGCCTTGGAGGTTTTCCTCTCATACTCAAAAGTAAAGTCAAAGTCATCCGGAGAGCGGTATCCAAGCTCTACCATACCCCAGATGTCTCTTCCCTTCACAAGATCTTCCTTGCATGAATCCCAAACATCGCTTTCGATGATCGTTTCCTTAAAACCGAGTGCGAAATCCGGGAGGGAAAAGGATACTTCGCCGGTTCTAATATCAATATTGACAGATACCTTAGCAAGAAATTTGACATTCTTACTTTCAATAACAATATCGTTTTTAATAGCATTCCAGTCGTCTTTGCGCGGAATGAACTTTTTCACAAATCTGGCGAGATCATCCTTGTCAAATTCACCCTCATCGTCTTCAAACTTTTTAAGCAGCCAATCGCGCATGAAAGCAGGGAGACTCAAGGTGGAAAAGAAGTTTGTTTTCTTCAAATCTTTGTAGACGACCATCTCGTCAAAATTATCTCTTAGCTTTTCAGAAAGCTCCATAGTGTCCCTCCTTAAAAATCTTCGCCGAAGTCAAAGTCGTCTTTGACCGTTGCAGTCTTGCCTTTCACCTTGAAAGAAATACTGCCTATTAAATCTGATCCGTCAAAAACATCGGCTGAGTATGGCTTCTGCTTTGCACGTTTTATTTCTTTTAAAGCAAAAGTATAATGGATGCCATCATCAGAGATGCCTTTGTACTGCTTATCTTCAACGACGAGAGATATATTCTCCTGCGAATCAACATCCGAGATATACAAGTTTAAGGTAACACCCTCACGTCTATCTGCAGTAATACCATCCGGGTGAATAACCTTAATCTGAACACCGGCTTGCTTCTTTAGTGTCAGCGTAATCACCGGCACAACAATTTCTTCAAGACTGGCTCCGCCATGTACTTCCACGTTAGCAGGACGGCTTCCACGAAATCTTCCGTAATCTGATAATATGATAAAACCGTTTTCTTCCACCTTATACGGAACATCGCAATCGTCGAACGACTTGCAGCAACGCCCGGAGTGCTCGCCCTTGGTGTCAGTTTCATAAGGCACTTCCTGCTTTCTGATGACGGCTAATCTGGACGCGCCATGATCGCTTGCAATAACAAAAGACTTATAGTGATGCATTCCCAGTTCCATCGCGGCTGTATTCATAGCTTTCTCAATTACATCCAGCTCAGCCGGAATATGAATCGGGTCTTCATCGTTGGTGAAGAAGTAGCCACCTTTTTCCTTGTGCTTGATGTTATCGAGCGTTTTCTCTTTAAACTTTCTATCGTTTGGCCACTGTTCATAAAATTGCTTATTGATAGCTGTGATGGTCGGTAAATCCGAGCGGACAAAGTCCGTATGAATCGACAGTCCTTTTTTCTTTGCAAGAGCAGTGATGTAAGACATGTATTCCACGCCCAGCGCATCAATCCAATACAGATAAGCATTATCCTTGTCTGCAATAGCTTTAATCACATTATCTCTGGTCGGCAGCTTCGCATAAGAGATGCCGGAAGCGTACTTCTCTACAAGCGTAATGAAATCATCTGAAATCCGGTTTGAAACCTTCTGCTGCTTATAAGCATCAAAATATTCGGTAAGTTCGGTTGCGAGAACCGGACTATCAAAGATATACTTTTTCAGATAATCATCAAGTGCGGGATACACATAAGATATTGCCTCGCATAAGCCATGTTGTGCAACCCATTTGACTGCCGTTTTTTTCTCCAGAAGAGTATTGTCGGTCAGTCTATAGATGCTCTCGTCGGGGTCCACTTCATTAGCTCTCACAAAGACAGCAACATCCTCCTCAGGAAAATCTTTAAGAAGTCGTTTTCTGTCATCATATAACCGTCGAAAGTCTCGATCTTTGTGAGAAAACTCGGTAATCATTACCATCAGGTTTGTTTTGAAGTTTTCAAAGCTTTCGGTCGCCTCAACAACGAACCTTAAGTAAGCATTTTGCAGCTGCTCAATATTCAGCTTAAAGTACAGAAATACAAGCCAGTTGCGATATTCAAGCCCTGAAACAGCAAGGCATAGGTCATCGAGAATTCTTTCATCAATTTCATTTTTGCTAAACACCGTTTGAATATCTTTGCCGCTTTTATTAAGCTCTTTCAGCAACTGTTGCCACTGCTCATCAGTACCAAGGCTGGTATCTAGGATAGTATTATTTACCAACCTCTTTACAACAGAAAATGCTCCTGTGAGTGTAGTCATAGGGAATAAAGACTGCTCAAGCATCAAAGAAGTGCTCGCGTCCACATTTCCGCAGACACCATCTTCCAAGGCGTGTAGCAAAGCTTTAATTCCGGGCTTTGCTACAAGTCCAACATCAGCAGGCATGTTTGTAATGGAGATGTTTGTAAGAGCGTCCTCCGAAATGTATGCACGCTGCTGATCCATCATCTTGTTATCATCGCGGATGATTTTTGCTGCCTGCGCCGATACTCCTCTCAACAGAAGAATGGCTCTTGCGTTCCCAAGAGTAGTATTCTTCAATCGGTGGAGCTCTCTATCCGCAAAAACAGACCCTCTTAACGCCAGATATTCGCCAAGTCCGACGATGACGAATTTATTATCCCGATAATCCACATCGGAGGTGCGAAAATAATCCACTAACTCATCAACGCTCGGAAACTTGTCGTCCTTAAAGCAAAAATCGCTCATTCTCACCACGGAGACATCTGCTTGCTTCAGTTCATCCAGCACAGAACAGTAGTTCTCATCACCAACGACATAGAAAAACGGAAGCCCTTTTGCTACTGATATGTAATTTTGCACTTCTGGGCAAAGCATCGCTTATTCCTCCTTGTTAATGATGATCTTTACGCCAAGACCCATGTCCTTTCTGACAATATCAGTGAGCCACTTTTTCAGCTCGGCATCGTCCATGCTTTCGATAATATCCACAACCTTGTCACTGCCGCCTGCGTTGTACTCTGCGTTTGCCAGTTCGGACACCTTGCTTCTAATGGTGGGATTGTCGTTCCACTCGTATGCGCTGATGCCAGTACCTTCCAGAATATCTCTGACAGAATCAATATCGGGAAGAAGGCTTGCGTAATCGCCAATGATACGCTTTGCAAACCACTTGTCTCGATAATCTGAAGAAGCAATATCCTCAAAGAATTCAGCCCTTTGCAGGAAAACCAGGGCATCTTTAATGTCAGCCTCACTCTGTGTGCTGCTGTTGAGTGTACTGAAAGCCTTTTTCGCGTCGGCATAATGTTCAGCCTTTATGCAACACAGAATAGGTGTGCGATGTTTTTCCGACCATGCACGGGGGCTCTTGCTGCCGCCGGTTTTATCGCTCCACAGCTTATAGAGCTGAGATTTCACCTGATTTTTTCGGTAATCGTCTGCCGCTTTCTTTACCGTGGCATTGCTTGCCGTTGCAGAAGCGGTGAACATTTCCGAGCTGATAGAGTTTTTAATTTCCTCGCATTCCACATCGGAGAAGCCATCCAGATAAGGTGCGTACACATTCATGAAAACAGCCAGAGGATTATCAAGCACCTCGCGTATGTCTGCATTGTGGTTGTTCATTTCATTGAGGAAAGACTTCATGTTGTCCGGAAGCATGTCCTCATAATTTGCTATACGGAGCAAGTTGTAGAAGAACTTATCCAGAGCAGGCTTCTTCGCTTTTACGGATTCGCATGAGAAACCGATAAACTTTAGAGTCTCACGCCACTCCTTGAATGCAGCATCTTTGGAGTGAGCCGTAACATTCAACAGAACATTGGTGGATTTTACCACTTCGTACTCCGTAATAAGCTTTCTGATTTCGTCCTCTCCGGTCGAACCAATCCAAAGAGCAGAATATTGCACGCTGAACAGCTTTTTGATGTCTGCAAGCACAGAATCCTCCGCACCGATTTCCTTGGCAACGTTCAATAGTTTACCGCCCTCGAAACGCTCAAGGAAAATACGCATACCCTTTTTGCAGTTATCCAAGGTAAGCAGCGACTTCAAATTTTGCGCAGAAGACAGTCTCTGGATTGCAATTTTACCGATTTCATTGGCCACATCGTGTGCTTCATCGCCCTTGCTCTGTACCAGCTTAATGTAAAGCTTAACAAGGTCAAATACCCCTGTGGTATCCATGTCCTCAAGACACCAGACAGGATAAGATAGATCCCTCATTTTTGAAAGAACAAGGGTGCCTGCCTGCTGAGGTGAAGAGCAGGTGTTTGGAGTAATACTCCATGCGCTTTCCGTAAGCTCATAGAAAGCCTTTTCTTCTTCAGTCAGGCTTACGATATAGGTGGATTTCGGGTTTTTGCCAATATAGTTGCCAATCATCTCAGCAAGTTTATCAGGCGTCATGGAATCCCGATGGCCTTCCGCATCCATAGAGCGGTATGGTTCTGAACTATATTCCTTCAACAGGAAACCGGTAATAAACGCAGACAGGTTACACACTGAGAAACCGAAGGCGGTTTCCAGATGATCGTAGATTTCTCCGATGGAAATCTTACCGCTGCTCTTGAAAGAATCTGCAATCATCTTATCGACAGACTTTTTGATGATGACAATATGCTCCCCTGCGAGCGTCTCATCTTTCCAGTATTCCTTCTTGTTCCAGAACTTGCCGAGCACAGATTTTTCACAGCCTTTAATCAGACCACCCACGTCAGTAAGCGCCATTCCATACTTAGCGACCGGTTTGGGTTGAGTAAGCTTCAGCTGGGTTTCGGTCAGACCCTTGGTAAAGTCCTGAACATGCTTGAACCGATTGAGTATGATTGTCTGTAGAATGGTTTGTACAGCAGCTGCTCCGGTGGCTTTTTCTCCATCCTGATTTGCATATGTAAAGACGATGAACTGCCCGTCGTGAATACGGTCTCTCCAATCACGCTCCAGTACATCTTTGGCCTTTTTAGCGTTTTCCTTGGATTGTTGATTGTTGTTGCCGCTGTAATACATAGACATAGCAGAATAATCCACATATTGCTCAAAAGCCTCAAGGCCGAGCGGAGTGGACAATGCATCAATAACCGCTATATTCTTGTAAGCCGAATCGGCAATCGTGTTCTTTATCAGAGTACGGAAACTCTGGGCTTCTTCGTCAGTCTTTGCCAAAGCGAGAACAGAATAGAAATGCCAGTCGGCATCTTTGTTCTTCAAGACATCCATGACCTTCTTGAAATCAGCCATGGTTACAACAGGCAACTTGCCGTCATCCGGAACAGGACAATAACGCAGTCTCAAAGCCGGAAGTAGACTGAGCGCAGTGGCAACAGCCGGACCTTCTGAAACAAGTTTTGCGGATGTTCCTTGCTTTTCTCTGATGTCCTTCTTGAAAGCCTCAATCTTTGCGCTATCACCTGCGAGAACAGCGGCAGAATAGGCCTTCTTGCCGTCGGCAATCGGATTCTCAATCAGAATGCCTTTCTTTACAAGAGCTTTTGCAATGCTCTTGCAGGAGGATTCCAATTCTCCGGTATCACCCTCAAAGGCATAGCTGAGATTCTGATCTGTCGGCTTCAAAATCGCCAGCGCACCGCCTAAACGCTGGTCGATGGACTGCATAATCAGAACTGTCTTCAATACAGCTTTTTCTTTGTCGTTCAACTGAGTCTGCTGCGGAAAGGTATCCAGAATCAGCTTGATATCAGAGGACAGATAATCTTTCCCCTTCTCGTAGAAGAAGTCCCACAGCATATCCACGGTGAGGAATGGTCTGTCGGAAAGCGGGCTGGTATTCTGAATAAACCACTGAAACGCCTTAACTTCCATGTCCTTTGGTGTCTTGATAAAGTCAAACATACTGCGTTGGTTGGACTGGAATGCAGAAGCGATATTTTTGAGTACGAGTGCTGCCATCGGGTGGATAGGCAGAATATCCCGCATAACTTTTTCACTGTTTATGTTGACTGCCTTGCTCACAGCAGTACGGGCACCGTTGACAGAGGAATTCAGGTCACCTGTCATTTGCTCCCAATTCGCTTTGGCAGCAGGTTTCACATTGAAAGCGTGACCAATAAGGTCAAAAGCAATATTGTCAGGCAGGGTGATTTCTACTTTGTCAAAACGCTGCTGAACAACAGACCATGGGTTGTTTTTATCACCGCTGTCATACCCCTTGGCGAGGGAGGACAAGGGATGCGTAACAATCACGAAATAGAACGGCTTTTCCTGACAGATAGAGATGATCTTCTGGAATTCGCCCAAGGAGGTGCTGTTCTGCCGGAAATAGTCGCTGAACTCGTCCCATATCAGAACGAGCTTGATGTTGTTTTTATCAATGATGTCCACAATCCAATTCCGCAAGGAGTCTGCGGAAAGGTCAAGTGCCGTGATGCCTTCCTCTGCGGCCAAACCGAATATGTTGTCCATAAGGGAAGATACATCGCTGCTCTTTTTCAGGGTATTGACAATCTCATCCGCAGAAGACTGAGAGAAAGTTGACATCCATTTCGGCTTCTGAAGCAGCTGATCCATAAAGTTATTATGAATCGGGTCTTCCAGCCAAGCAATAACGCTCTCTTTCAGGGAGTTTTCACCCTTGTATGAGACCTTGTTCGTATCCAAGGCCTTCTTGATGCTTTCCTGCACCGCAAAGAAAAGCTGTTGTGGTGTGGTAATGCTTCCGGAGGCATAGCGGTATGCCGTCACAATGCCCCGCGCCTTGTGACCGATAAGTTTTTCCAGCAGAACAGGATTCTTTTTCAGCGGCTCAAATTTGTCCCAATATGCTCTAACTTCATTTTCCGGCACCTCCAGTAGCTTTTTGAGTGTATAAGCACACTGAGATTTACCGGTA
>ENA-OYCP01000345-OYCP01000345.1-human-gut-metagenome-genome-assembly--contig:-NODE-345-length-10931-cov-3.851232_pt1 | contig 10931 bp, 10 predicted proteins | sample MGYA00243454_ERZ652875 | MGnify/ENA primary metagenome ERZ652875 (study PRJEB26926, sample SAMN06164783) | human gut metagenome | biome: ENVO:00009003; feature: ENVO:2100002; material: ENVO:00002003... | reverse complement strand
GCTCGGAGATGTGTATAAGAGACAGGGTAAGGACCGCCGGCTTCCCCGCCGCTGCCGTGGGGACCCAATTATAACCTGCACGTCTCCGGCAGGTGGGTCGCCTCTCCTGTGCTTCCACGCTTCCAACTTCCAACACCCCGCTCGAGGGGGGAGCCGGGAGGCCTGCAATTCACGCAGGAATGTGGCATCCCTTATTAGTAATGTGGGTTTAAAAGGGCCCTAAAACATCCGCAAACAGGGCAGGATGAAAACATATGGCCGCGCCCAGGCATTAAAGCCTATGCCGCGTTCGGGGAACTTATTCCCCCTCCTCATCGTCTGTCTCATCGCCGAAGAGTTCTTCCATGAACTTGTCATAAACAGCGACGAGCTCATCCTCGTCATCGACGGAGCAGAAGACCTCTTCGCCGTTCTCCTCTTCGATGCGCAGGATGATATAGCCGTAGTCGGGGTCGTCCTCGCTCATGTCGGCGGGGAGGAATGCCGAATATTCCTGGCCGTTGAACTCCATGGTGGCGAGCTGCTCGAGCTCGAACTCGTTGCCTTCCTCGTCCTCGATGGTGATGTAAGTGCTGCCGAAATCTTCGCCCATGGCTGCCCCTCCGTCTATCTTTCTGGCACTATTGTAACTCATACACCGCAATAAATCAATCGTATTTTTCTCCGCCGCGGATGGAAAACTGTTCTCAGGTGCCGAGGTCTTCCAGCAGGGTCAGCAGTTCCTCGCGGTCCGCTACGGCCAGGCCCGTGCTGAGTATCTGCCGGTCCGCGTCCCGCAGCGTGCCGACCTCGATGTCCGTCAGCGTGATGGGCGAGGTGTCGCCCACCGAGGCGAACACCGCCACGCAGCCGTCGTACTCGCGCAGGACGTACTCCGCCTCCGCAAGCGAGCAGCTCGGCACGTAGCTGTACGCCGCCGCCGTGTTCTCGCGCTCGGGCGCCTGGCCCGTTATGCCGCCCAGCGCCGCCCACGCGCACACGGCCGCCGTGCACGCCATGAGCGCCGTGCCGCCGAGCTTTATCCAGAGCTTCATCTTTTGCCCCCCTTTCGGCTAAATTATCCCACAAAAGGGCAAAAATAATACGCCGCGCAAAAGTTTATAAACCCTCTACTCCTTTTCGACCAAATGTGATATACTCTTACTTTAGAATGGTGTGAGTGCCCCCTTCATCATACTCGCACCCTGTGCACGGAGGTGCAGGCTTACCTATGGACAAAGAACCCAAATTCAAACTTCACGCCGGAAAGGCCGCGGATACGGCCGCCGATACCGTCGTCGGCGCCGTCGGCCTCGTGGCTAAGATAGTAGTCACCGTCCTCCTCGTAATACTTACGACCACGCTGCTGCTCGCCTGCGTGTTCGCTTTCTATGTCAAGACCTGCCTCACCGAGGACATAGACGTCTCGCTCTCCGACTATCAGCTCTCGGAGTCGAGCATCATCTACTGCGAGACCAGCGCGGGAGAATATAAGGAGCTCGCCACGCTCCACGGCTCCGAAAACCGCATCTGGGTCGACCTCGAGGACATCCCCGACTACCTCGTCAAGGCCCTCGTCGCCATCGAGGACCACCGCTTCTACGAGCACAAGGGCGTGGACTGGTACCGCACCGTCGGTGCCATGTTCACCATGCTCACCGGCGGCGACGACTCCTTCGGCGGCTCCACCATCACCCAGCAGCTCATAAAGAACCTCACCGGCAACAAGGAAGTCACCGTGCAGCGCAAGCTGATAGAGATCTTCCAGGCCCTCGAGTTCGAGAAGAAGTACGACAAGGACGAGATAATCGAGTGGTACCTCAACGCCGTCTACTTCGGCGAGGGCTGCGACGGCATCTACACCGCCGCGCAGAAATACTTCGGCAAGGAGCCCTCCCAGCTCACGCTGGCCGAGAGCGCGTCCATCGTCGGCATAGTCAACCTGCCCACCTATTACAGCCCCTTCTACAGCGAGGAGAACAACAAGGAGCGCCAGGAGACCGTGCTGCGCCGCATGTACGAGCTCGGCTACATCAGCTACGACGAGTACGAGGAGGCCAAAAACGAGCAGCTCGTCTTCACCCGCTCCGACAACGAGGTGGCCGACCAGGAGATCTACAGCTACTACGTCGAGGCCGTCATCAAGGACGTCACCGAGGACCTCATGGAGCAGAAGGGCATAAGCCAGGACACCGCAAGGCAGCTGCTCTACAACGGCGGCTACCGCGTCTACTCCTGCCTCGACCCATATATCCAGGAGTGCGTGGACAACGTCTATCTCGACGTTGAGAACTTCCCCAAGCCCTACCGCGCCAACGACCAGCAGCTCCAGTCCGCGATGGTCATCATGGACCCCTACACCGGCGAGGTGGTGGCCATGTCCGGCGGCGTGGGCGAAAAGACCGGCAACCTGGTGCTCAACCGCGCCACGGACGCGCTGCGCGCCCCCGGCTCCTCCTTCAAGCCGCTCGCCGTCTATGCGCCCGCCATCGAGCTCGGCCTCATCACGCCCTCCACGCTCGTCAACGACGCGCCCAGGGAGGAGGTCGAGATGTCCCAGAACCAGTGGTACCCCAACAACTCCGACTTCAAGTACCGCGGCATAATCGACATCGCCACCGGCGTGCGCCTCTCGCTGAACACCGTCGCCGCGCAGGTGCTCGACAAGCTGGGGCTCGACGCCTCCACCAACTTCCTCAAGAACAAGCTGGGCATCACCAGCCTCGTGCCCGATGACTACAACTACGCCTCCCTCGCCCTCGGCGAGCTCACCAACGGCATAAGCGTCCTCGAGATGGCCCAGGCCTACTGCACCTTCGACAACTCCGGCATCTTTACCGAGGCCCGCACCTATTCGCGCGTCACGGACGCCGCCGGCAACATCGTGCTAGACAACCAGCCCAAGACCCACGTCGCCATGAAGTCCAGCACCGCCACGAACATCACCTCTCTGCTCTTCTCCGCCGCCAACTACGGCACCGGCAGCGAGTCCATATTCTCCGGCCAGGCCATCGCGGGCAAGACCGGCACCTCCTCCTACAACTGGAACCGCTGGTTCGCGGGCTACACGCCCTATTACGTCGGCGTGGTCTGGACCGGCTTCGACCAGCCGGAGCAGATGTATGTCTACGGCAACCCCGCCGCCCAGGTCTGGAGGCGCGTCATGCAGCAGGTGCACGCCGGGCTCGAGTACAAGAGCTTCCCGGCCGCCGACTGGATAGGCGGCGACACGCAGATCTTCGGCGACCTCACCGAGGCCAAGGAGGAGCAGGACAATCCCAGCCCCAGCCCGTCCGAGGAGCCGGCGGCCTCCGAGAGCCCCGACGCCGCGGTCAGCGAGAGCCCGTCCGTCTCCACCGCGCCCGTCGTCACGGGAAGCCCCGTCGCCACAGAGCCGCCCGTCGAGCCCGTGGAGCCCGTCGAGCCGCCCGCCAACGGCGGTGTGTTCGGCTGAGTCAGAGATAAAATCAGTGCGTCATGTGGGCCGGTAAAATATACCGGCCTACATTTTCGTGAATAAAGGTTGACAAAACGGAAATAACGAGTTACAATTCGGTTACAACGTTGGGAGGTTATTAAACATGGCAGCATCCAAAGAGCTTGTGTACAAGGGACACCCTCTGCGCCGCAAGGACAACATCATCTATTTCGGCAGTATGGCCGACAAGTACATCATCATGATGCAGATCCTGGAGACGAAGAAGGTCGAGGATATGGAGGTTGCCACTAAGGTCGCGGTCCAGCTCCAGCTGACCGACCCCGAGCTCAAGAGCCGGGACCGGGTGGTAAAGAAGAGCGAGAAGAACAGCCTGTACGCCGCCATGGACGTGGCGTCCGTGTGGCTCGACCGGGCCTTGGCCTCCAAATAACTCAAAAGGTCAGGTTATTTCCATGAGAGAGAGAATAGTGCGTCCGCTGGCAGCAGGGGCGCTGTGTGTTTGCGCGCTCATCGTGGGTGCGAAGGCCGACTGCATCGGCGGCGCCGAGACCACGACGGCGGTGAACCTCAGAACAGGGGCCGGGACCGGCAACGCGATAATCGCCACGGTAAGCGAAGGCACGGCCCTCATAGTCGAGGCCGACACCGGCAGTGGCTGGTACAAGGTCAACTACGACGGGGAGAGCGGATACATGTCCGCCGACTACCTCAGCTTCTCCGAGACCATGGACCTCACGGCCCAGGGCTGGGTGGACGGCTCCGACGTGCGCATGCGCGCCGCGGCAGGCACCGACAGCGAGATAGTCCGCGTCACCACCTACGGCGAGAGTGTCGAGATCCTCGGCGTGGACGGCGAGTGGTACAAGGTCTCCGCCGGCGGCAAGACCGGCTACATACGCGGCGACTATGTCTCCTTCACCGAGCCCGATCCGAGCCAGGCGCCCGCCGCCGGTTCCATCGGCGAGCAGATCGTCGCCTTTGCCGAGCAGTTCCTCGGCACGCCCTATGTCTGGGCGGGCTCCAGCCCCTCCGGCTTCGACTGCTCCGGCTTTGTGAGCTACGTCTTCAAGAACTTCGGCTACACCGTAAACCGCACCGCCGCCTCGATGTACACCAACGGCGTCGCGGTGGACAAGAGCGAGCTGCAGATAGGCGACGCGGTGTTCTTCGCCAGCTCCTCCGAGAGCATAGGCCACGTGGGCATCTACATAGGCGACGGCGAGTTCATCCACAGCAGCTCCGGCTGCGGCTACGTCACCATCTCCGGCCTGGACGAGAGCTATTACTCCCGCATGTACGTCGGTGCGAGGCGCATCGCCTCCTGACGTGAGAGAGATAAAAAAATTGCCGCCCCTCAGTTGAGGGGCGGCATTTTTGCGTTTTTTATCGCTGCTGGCTCCAGCCGGTGCAGCCGTCGGTGAAGACGAGGTTGCGCTCGTCGGCGGGGTAGGCGGTGTTCACGACCGGGGGCGCGGAGAAGCCGCACTCGCCGCCCGTGGCGCAGCCCTTGACGTACTGGAACACGCTGTCCCAGACTTTGTCCTTGCTGCGGACGGCGACGGAGCTGGTGTGCACGGCGCGGGTCTCCCTCTCGCAGAGGTCGGCGCACTCGTGCAGGTACTGCGCGCCGCGGGTGAGGGAGGTGGTGACCTTGTAGCCGCCGCCCTCTTTCAGGCGCTGCGCGATGGCGCGCAGGGTGCCGAGGGCCAGGATGAAGCCGGGGAAGTAGTCCAGCGGCACGCCGTTGAGGTTCTTCGGCTGCTCGAGCGAGCCGTTGCGCACGGAGAGGCCCGTGATGTCCTCGGCGCAGGGCGCCCAGCCCGGGCGCTCCTTCCACACCGTGTCGGAGAAGCAGTTGAGGTTGGCGTATATGACGTTCGGGTTCAGCGCGCGGATGTCCGCCTCGGAGAGGCCGAACTTGTCCATGCAGCCGTTCTGGTAGGAGTAGGTGACCACGTCCGCCTCGCGGATGAGCTGCTTTGCGCGCTCAAGCTGCTCCGGGACGTTGAAGTCGAGCTGGATGGAGTGCTTGCCAGCCCAGCCGTCGAACTCGAGCATGGCCTGCTCCTGGTGCTTGAAGTCGCCGCGGCGCACCAGCAGCACGTCCGCGCCGTACTCGGCCAGGATGCGGGAGCAGGCGGGGCCCGCGATGATGTGCGTCAGGTCCAGCACGCGGATGCCGGAGAGCGGGCCGCGGGAGGTCGGGCGGCCCCAGTCGGGCGCCTCGGACTCCGCGAGCTTCTCCGTGCGGATGAGCGGCATGGCGATGACCGCCTTGCCGACCTCGCTGGCCTCCCACTCCTCACGGCTGCGGATCATGCAGCCGCAGGCGCCGCAGTCGAAGCTCAGGTCCTCGAGCTCCATGGCGTCCATCGTCGCGACCTTAGCCGCGATCTCCTTGAGGTCCTTCTTCATAGTGAAGAAGCCGTACTCGGAAGAGGGCTTCGCGAGACCCAGGGCCTTTACCAGGCGCTCCTGCTGGCTCTGGTAGTAGACGTGGAAGGACACGTCGCGCCCGTCGCGCGCGCGGAACTTGTGCATCGAGCCGTTGAGCGCGTTGTTCACGCGGATGGCCGACTGCACGCGGGAGCGGGTGAACTCCTTGCAGTGCTTGTGGTCGGACATGTACAGCCTGACGGCCTGGAGGCCCGCAAAGACCAGGTCGCAGCGGATCTGCGCGCCGGAGACGTCGTCCCCGCGCAGCGCGCCGATCTCCGTCGCGGCGGTGCTGCACGCGGCGAGCACCGCGGCTATGGCGCTGGTCTGGGGGATCGTCTCGTCTTCAAAGAGCTTCTGCACCGCGGGTATCCTCAGCTTGGTGAGGACCACGTTCAGCGGAACGGGGAAGGGGTTCGAGGTGAAGCAGGTGCGCGAGAGCATGCCCTTGCGCCCCTCGTCCGCCACAAAGGTGGTGGGGATGGGTCTCATGTCCAGCCTCTCGAGAAGGTCCTCGTATATGAGCTGGGCGCCGCGCGCCTTGCGCCTGATTACGCCGTTATCTGCCATCTTTTTGCTCTCCTCCCGCGGTGAAACCGCATAAAATCAGTATAGACGGCATTGCCGCCTATACTGATTTTAGCCCTTTGTCAGCCCCTTGACAATTAGCAGCTTCTCCAAATAGTCAGGCCCTGGTCTGGCCAGAATGACGGGGAATGACTCAGGTCAGACCAGGGACAAAGGCACCGCGCCGCAATGGGGTCCCGCCGGAGGAGTGTGGCTGAACTGACCAGGCGGCGCGGGCCTATTTGATGGCGGCGGTGACTTTGCCGCCGCCGCCACCGGAGACAGGCGTTATGACGCCGGCCGAGGCGAGGCCGTACTTCGAGCGCAGGAGGCCGGCCTGGGCCGAGGTTATTGCCCCGGAGCTCAGGGCGTTCTGGATTATGGCGAGTTTGGAGGCCGTGGTCTTGGCGCCGCTGACCTGGGCCGCGGTCTTTTCGTAGCCGCTGAGGACCTTGGTCTGCGTGCCCGTGCCCGTGCCGGAGGGCACGTAGGACGAGACGGCGGCCTGGGCCGCGGTGGTGGAGGCGGTCAGCTGCTCGAGGAGCTCGGCGTCGATGGCGGCGAAGCTGTTGTCCACGCGGACGGCCTCCTGATAGAGGGCGTTGGCGCGCTCTATCTCGTTTTGCGCTATGGCCTGGGCCACGGCGCTTTGGTACTGCGCCTTGGTCTGGGCGCGCCGGGACTCTATGTCCGCGAGGCGGGAGGCCCGCTCCGCGTCCAGGCCCGCGAGCTCGCCCTGCGCGGCGATGCCCAGCGCGAGAGCCGCCTGGCCCTGCGCGCCCGAGTTGAGGCCCGAGGCCGTGAAGCGCTCGTTCATGCTCTGCTGCGTGACGGCGGCGGAGGCGGCGCTCTGGTTCTTGGCCTCCCGATAGATGCCGGGCAGGGCGGCCGCCTCGCTGTCGTAGGCGGCCAGCTGCTCGCGGTATGCGCCCTCCAGCGCCGAGAGCGCCTGGCGCTCCGCCGCGGCGTAGATCTCGTCTATGTAGCCGCTCTGGTCCTCGGCGGTGTAGTAGTGCGGGGGGCTGCCGAGCTCCTGGGTGTAGACGTTGGTCTGGGCGTAATTGAGGTTCTCGCCCGATATCTTGGCGTTGCGCGCGGCCTCCAGCTCCGCGAGCAGCTGCCTGTCGGCGTTCACGCCCTTGGCGGCCTCCGCGGCGATGAGGTCGGAATAGTCCACGTTCTTGTCGTATGCGGCCATGCTTGTGCCTCCTGTATTTCATGATGAGTATGAAATATAGCGGCTTTCCCGGGTTTCGCAAGGGCGCGGGGCAAATTTTTTGCGCGCGGGAAGCGGTTGACTTGAGGCCGGGGGCGGGATATTATTAAGTCAGAGACCCAAATACGCCGCGCCTGCCGCGGCTCAGGGAGGCGAACCCTTATGGAACTCACATTAAAGGACTTCGAGCGCGCGGCAAAGCGGCTCGAGGGCATCATACACAAGACCGAGCTCGATTACAGCTCCACCTTCTCCAACATGGCGGGCGGAGAGGTCTGGATGAAGTGCGAAAACAGGCAGAAGACCGGCTCCTTTAAGATACGCGGAGCGGCCAACAAGATAGGCGCGCTGCTCGAGCGCGGGGAGCTCAACGCCGTCGTGGCCTCCTCCGCCGGCAACCACGCCCAGGGCGTGGCCTTCGCCGCGCACAGCCACGGCATCCCCGCCACCATCGTCATGCCCAAGGCCGCGCCCATCGCCAAGGTGCAGGCCACCGAGGGCTACGGCGCCAAGGTCGTCCTCTGCGGCGAGTGCTATGACGACGCCTACGCCAAGGCCATGGAGATATGCGCCGAGGAGGGCGCCACCTTCCTGCACCCCTTTGACGACTACGAGGTCATGGCCGGTCAGGGCACCGTCGGCCTCGAGATACTCAGCGTGCTGCCCACGGTGGACACCGTCGTAGTCCCCGTCGGCGGCGGCGGGCTGCTGGCGGGCGTCTCGGCCTGCATCAAGCAGGCGAACCCCCGCGTAAAGGTCATCGGCGTCCAGGCCGAGGGCGCAAACGCCGTCTACCGCAGCTTCCACGAGGGCAGGCGCGTCGAGAGCGAGCGCGTCTCCACAATCGCGGACGGCATCGCCGTCAAGTGCCCCGGCGAAAAGACCGTGGCCGAGATAATGAAGTACGCCGACGACATGGTAACCGTCTCCGACAACGACATCTCCGCCGCCATACTGCTGCTCATGGAGCGCACCAAGCAGATAGTCGAGCCCTCCGGCGCGAGCTCCCTCGCCGCCGTGCTCTCCGGCAAGATCGACACCGCGGACAAAAAGACCGTCTGCCTCCTCTCCGGCGGCAACATCGACGTCAGCTTCATCCACCGCGTCATAGAGCTGGGCCTCGTCTCCCGGCATAGGCGCATCAAGTTCGCCACCCGCCTGCCGGATTCGCCGGGCAGCCTCATGCGCCTGCTCCACATTATAGCAGACACCGGCGCGAACATTATGACGATAAACCACGACAGGCTCTGTCCCACCCTCTCGCCCAGCGAGATACTCGTGCACATCGCCTGCGAGGTCGGCGGCGAGGAGCACAGCGCCTCGCTGCTAAAGCGCCTCGCCGACGAGGGCTACGACGTCGCGACAGAATGAGCCAAAACCCAACATAACACCCGCTTCCCCGGACGCTTCGGCGCCCGGGGAAATTTTTTTTGCAAACGCCCTTTCGCTTTTTTTGAAAGCCTGTATATTGGCGCCTTGTCGGGAGGTGAGGACTTGGCAAGGCCGAGGAAGGAGACGGCGGCCCAGCTCCGGGAGAGGATAGAGCGCTATTTCGAGCGCCGTCAGGCCGAGGGGCGCTTTCCCACGGAGGCGGGCATGCTGCTCGAGCTGGGCTTGAGCGAGGAAAAATACGCCGCGTATCTCGCGGACGCGCGCTACCGGCCCGAGCTCGAGCGCGCGCGGCTCCGGCGCATGGACTGGCTGGAAAACCAGATGGTGACCGAGTCCGGCCGCGCCACGGGCTGCATGAACGCGCTCAAGCAGGAGAAAAACGGCGGCTACGCCGACAAGGCGGGCGCCGGGGCCGAAAAACGCCTGGTCATAAGGCTGGAGGGCGTCGGAAGCGGGGCCGCAGAATGACGGGAGAATATGTCTGGGACCCCGGCGAGGCCAACCCCAAGCAGAAGCTGTTCTTCGCCTCCCGCAAGCTCTACACCGCCTACGGGGGCGCGAAGGGCGGCGGCAAGACCTGGGCCGTGCGCACCAAGGCCCTGCTCGGCGCCTATAACTACGCCGGCATCCGCATCCTCATCCTCCGCCGCACCTACCCCGAGCTCCAGTCGAACCACATAGAGCCGATGCTCAGGATGATAAACCCCGAGTTTTGCTCCTACAACGGCTCGCTCCACTCCATCAGCTTCTCAAACGGCAGCCTCATCCACTTCGGACACTGGGCGGGCGAGAACTCGGAGCTGGAGTACAACGGGCAGGAATACGACTGGATATTCCTCGACGAGGCCACGCAGTTCACCTGGCGCGCCTTTCAGTTCCTCGGCGGGCTGCTCCGCGGCGTGAACGACTTCCCCAAGCGGATGTACATCACCTGCAACCCCGGCGGAGTCGGCCACCGGTGGGTGAAGCGCCTCTTCATCGACCGCGACTTCATCACCGACGCGGACGACCCCGAGGCCGGCGAGGACCCGGAGGACTACGTGTTCATCCCCGCCACCGTCGAGGACAACACCGCGCTGCTGCGCTCCTCGCCCGCGTATGTGAGGATGCTCTCCTCCATGCCCGAGGACCTGCGCCGCGCCTACCGCTACGGGGACTGGGAGGCGCTCGGGGGCAGCTACTTCCCCGAGCTCGCGGGCGGGGCAAACATTGTCGAGCCGTTCAAGCTGCCGGACAGTTGGAAGAGATACAGAGCCTTTGACTACGGTCTCGACATGTTTGCCTGCGCCTGGTTCGCCGTGGACGGGGAGGGGCGCAGCTGGATGTACCGCGAGTTCTCCGCCCCCGGGCTCATCGTCCGCGAGGCCGCGGAGGCGATGCTCTCCCACACCCTGCCCGGGGAGCGCATCGAGGTCACCTTCGCGCCGCCGGACATGTGGAACCGGCAGAAGGACACCGGCCGCACCATGGCCGAGATATTCATGGACTGCGGCGTGCCCATCGTGAAGGCCGACAACAACCGCGTGCAGGGCCACCTGCTCATCAAGGAGGCGCTCGCGAGGCGCGGGGAGGAGAGGCCGATGCTCATGTTCTTCAAAAGCTGCCGGAACACCATAGAGGACCTGCGGGACATCCAGGCCGACGAGACCAACCCCAACGACTGCGCCCGCGAGCCCCACGACGTCACCCACCGCGTGGACGCCGTGCGCTATTACTGCATAAGCCGTACCCTCGCCGCCGAGAGCGCCGCCCCGGCGCCCTCCCGCGAGGACGACGGCGAGCCGCTGGAGGACTATGACGAGTTCATGACCGGCGGCAGCCCGAACCGTGGATATCTGGAATTTTGATTTTACAGGAGGACGGAAAATGGAGATCATTCTGCTTATCGCCGCGCTCATCTGC
>ENA-OYCP01000335-OYCP01000335.1-human-gut-metagenome-genome-assembly--contig:-NODE-335-length-11033-cov-3.964748_pt1 | contig 11033 bp, 8 predicted proteins | sample MGYA00243454_ERZ652875 | MGnify/ENA primary metagenome ERZ652875 (study PRJEB26926, sample SAMN06164783) | human gut metagenome | biome: ENVO:00009003; feature: ENVO:2100002; material: ENVO:00002003... | reverse complement strand
AGACAGGTTCCGCCGCGGGGCGATTTTTTGTTTCCGGCCTTACGGCTGGCGGTAGCAGTCGAGCATCAGATGCTTGAAGAGCTGCTCGTGCACGCTCAGCTTGCGGCCCTTCTTGGTTATCAGGGAAAAGGGCATGGTGAAGTCGTAGTCGACGAGGTCCAGGACGCAGATCTGGTCCAGGTCCGCCTCGGTTATGTCCGATTGCAGCGTCCTGGCCACGAGGTTTTCGTTTTTCTTGACGATGTCTATCGCCTGGTGCGGGACCATGCAGACGTAGGCGAGGTTCAGCCTGATGTTCTGCCTTGCAAATTCCTCCGCAATCGCCGTGCCGGGCACGGTCTTGATCTCGGGCATCAGCAGCGGGACGTTGTCCAGCTCGCGTATGGAGATCTTCCCCTTCTTCGCAAAGGGGTGGCTCTTGTTGACGATGAACACCTGCTGCACGTTCTCCAGCTCGGTAACGTTGAGCTTCCTGGTGTCGCACTCGCCGTATACCATGCCGAAGGCCGCGTCGCCCTTCAGGACCATGTCCGTGCAGACTGCGGAGTATTCGTTTATGAGGCTCACGCTGAATTCGTCCGGGGGAGTCAGCAGCAGCTTTTGCAGCGAGGGCGGCAGCTTCATGAAGCGCCCCATGGTCACGGCCACGGTGATGCTCGTCTTGCCCATCGCCTCGAGTTTGCCGAAATTATAGATCTTGTCCACGTGCTCGACGATTACCAGCGCCTCGGAATACACGGATTTGCCGAGGTTCGTCAGTTCCAGCCCGTTCGCGGACCGGTAGAAGAGGTCTGCCATGAGCTCGTCCTCCAGCCGGCGTATGGCTGCACTTATCCCCTGCGGGCTTATATTGAGGGAGACGGCCGCCTTTGACATGCTGCCCAATTTGCATATTTCAATAAAATACCGGAGCTGATTAATATCCATCGTATTCTCCTTCCTGCTAATTATATGGGCACATGTATGTGTATGTATACAGTGAGTTTAATCAATTTAGGGCAAAAAATCCAGCCATCTTTTGTTGATGTTGCAACTGATAATTGATAGGTCAGTAACTTAACAATGTTTTGTTGAAGCATAAACAATGTGGATAATGTGCGGAAAAAGCCGTTTATTGTCGGAAAAATAGATACATGATATTTTTTAGACAAATCAAACCGCCGATTCCCGCAGCTGTCTCTCAACTCGGATTCAGCAAATATTTTTACATTGCGGAGGGTGGTTTCGGCCGCCGCGCGGGGCCGGACACCCGGGAAAGGAGAAAGGACAATGGAGCTTCCTCTCAAGGGCATCCGCATTCTCGATCTCAGCACGATGTATCCCGGTCCGCTCTGCACCATGATGCTTGCCGACTTCGGCGCGGAGGTCATCAGGGTGGAACCGCCCAAGGGCGGCGACCTCTGGCGGCTCTCTCAGCCGAGGGTGAACGGCCTCGGCATGCCGTACCTGCAGGTCAACCGGAACAAGAAGAGCCTCTGCCTGAACCTCAAGGAGCCCGAGGCCAGGGAGATCTTCTACAAGCTCGTCCGCGGCGCCGACGTCGTCGTCGAGCAGTACCGCCCCGGCGTGGCGGCGAGGCTCTGCATCGACTACGACACGGTGAGCCGACTCAATCCCAGGCTCGTCTACTGCTCCATCTCCGGCTTCGGCCAGGACGGCCCGTACCGCCTCCGCTCGGGGCACGACCTCAACTACATCAGCTGCGCCGGCATCCTGGGCCTCACGGCCTGGAAGGGCTGCAAGCCGGCCATCCCCAGCGTGCAGATAGGCGACGTCGGCGGCGGCGCGCTCTATGCCATGAGCGGCATACTCATCGCGCTCATGGGCGCCAAAGCCACCGGCCGCGGCCAGTATGTGGACACCGCGATGTTCGACGGGGCCATCTCCCTCATGGGCTGGAACGCCTCCGGCTACTTCGCCACGGGCGAGGACGTGGAGCCCGAGAGCGGCATCCTCCTCGGCCAGCTCGCCTGCTACAACGTCTATGAGACGCGCGACGGCCGCTACATGAGCATAGGCGGCGTGGAGGCCCACCTCTGGGCCAACTTCTGCAACGTCATCGGCCGCCCCGAGTACGCCGAATGGCAGCGCGACCTCTCCCGCCAGGACGAGATGAAGGCGGAGATCTCCCGCATCTTCAAGGAAAAGACGCTTGCCGAGTGGAAGGAGTTCCTCGCGGACGTGGACTGCTGCTGGTCGCCCGTGGCCACGGTGGGCGAGGCGCTGGAGGACCCGCAGACCAGGGCCCGCGGCATGGTCATCGAGATGACCGACCCCCGGGGCGAGTACGGCACCGTAAAGATGCTCGGCAACCCCATAAAGCTCTCCGAGACGCCCGCGCGCCGGGAGCTCTTCCCGCCCCGCAAGGGCGAACACACCGACGAGCTGCTCGGCGGCATAGGCTACACGCAGGAACAGATCGCGGACCTCCGCGCCCGCGGTGTTGTCTGAATATCACGGAAAGGATCTAAACAAGAGGGAAATGAGAATTCTGGTTTTTGTAAAGCAGATACCAAACACCAGCGACGTCAGGCTAGACCCCAGGACCGGCAATCTCTGCCGCGACGGCGTTGCGAGCGTGATTAATCCGCTGGATCTGAACGCCATAGAGGCGGCGATGCAGCTGAAGGCAGCGCACGGCGGGACGGTAGCCGCCGTCACCATGGGCCCGCCTCAGGCGGCGGACGTGTTGAAAAAGGCCATGGCGCTCGGCTGCGACGAGAGCTATCTGCTTTCCGACCGCGCCTTCGGCGGCGCGGACACGCTGGCCACGGCCTACACGCTCTCCCAGGCCGTCAGGAAGCTGGGCGCCTTCGACCTGCTGCTCTTCGGCCAGCACTCCGCCGACGGAGACACGGCCCAGGTCGGTGCGGCCGTTGCGGCCTTCCTGGACATCCCCCAGGTGACGCTCGCCTCCTCCCTCGAGTTCAGGGACGGCTGGGCCTGCTGCGACAGGTCCCTCAAGAACTGCGTTGAAAAGGTCCGCGTAAAGCTGCCCGCGGCGATAACCGTGTGCGCAGAGATAAACGACCCTCCCTACGCCTCCCCGCTCGGCATACTCGCCGCTCTGGAAAAGCCCCTGACCGTCTGGTCCGCCGCTGAGCTCGGCGCCGACCCCGCCAGGACCGGCACGCCCGGCTCCCCCTCCTCCACCAAGCGCGTCTTCCAGCCGCCCAAACGCGGCGGGGCCGTTGAGTTCTTCTCCGGCAGCGCCAGGGAGGCGGCGGCGCAGTTTGTGGACATGCTCGAAGCCGAGCATCTCATCTGAATCTGAGGAGTTTAGACATGGCAGCAAACGATTACAAAGGCATTTGGGTATTTGCAGAACAGCAGCACGGGCACATCGAGCCCTCCGTCTTCGAGCTTCTCGCCAAGGCGCGCGAGCTTGCGGCGCACAGCGGCGAGGAGGTCACCGCCGTGCTTCTCGGCTGCGGCATCGCCTCCCTCACGGAGGAGCTCTTCGCCCGCGGCGCGGACGCGGTCATCGCGGCGGAGCATGAAAACCTTGAAAAATACAGCGCCCGCCCCTATCAGCAGGCGCTGACCCAGCTGGCCGAAAAATACCGGCCCTCCATCATCCTCTACGGCGCCACCACCCTCGGCCGCGACCTCGCGCCCAGGATGATGGTCAGCCTCAATACCGGCCTGACGGCCGACGCCATCGACCTCGGCTTCGACGAGGACGGCGTGTTCTATCAGACCACCCCCGCCTACGGCGGCAAGGTGTTTGCAAACATCGTCATCCCCGAGCGCAGGCCCCAGATGGTCACGGTGCGCCCCCGCGTCTTTGAGGCCCTGGCCCCGGACGCCTCCCGCAGGGGCTGCGCGGTGTTCGAGCAGGTCGATGTGGACGCCGACGCCTGCTACGAGGTGCTCGAGACGGCGGAAAAGCCCGCCGGCGGCGTGCAGCTCGAGAAGGCGGAGGTCATAGTCGCCGGCGGCCGCGGCGTCAAGAGCGAGGCCGACCTCGACATGCTGCGCGCTCTGGCCTCCGCCCTCGGCGGACAGGTCGCGGGCTCAAGGCCGCTCGTCGAGAGCGGGCTGCTCACCCACGAGTATCAGCTCGGCCAGTCCGGCAGCACCGTCAAGCCCGAGCTCATCATAAACGTCGCCGTCTCCGGCTCCGTGCAGTACCGGGTCGGCATGCAGGACGCCAAGCGCATCGCCAGCATCAACCTCGACAAGGCCGCGCCGATATACGGCATATCCCAGTACGGCATCGCGGCCAACTTCCGGGACGTCGTCCCCGCCATCACCGAGGAGATAGAAAAACGCAGAAATCACCAATTCTGAATAAAAAGGGAGAGAGACCAATGAAGAAGCTTTACACACCGATGAAGATCAACGGCCTGGAGCTCAAAAACCGCGTAGTGATGTCCCCCATGAGCGTGGGCCACTGCGTCGACGGCATCTTTGACGCGGCGGCCGCCGATTTCTACCGCACCAGAGCGGAAGGCGGAGTCGGCCTCATAGTTTTCGCCAACATGCAGTGGGACAAGGTGCGCCACGCGCACAACGTTCCCCTGCTCACCGATGAGAAGTACATCCCCACCCTCGAGACCATCACCAGCGCCATCCACGAGGGCGGCGCCAAGGTCTTTGCCCAGATAATGCACCGCGGCACCTCCGCGCCGCGCGCCACCATAGACGGCCTGGAGGCCGTGGGCCCCTCCGCCGTGCCGCGCAAGTTCACCCACTATGAGATGCCCCGCGCCCTGACCATCGACGAGATACACGAGTTCGTCCAGTGGCAGGCCGAGGCCGCGGTCATCGCCAAGAAGGCCGGCTTTGACGGCATCGAGCTCGAGACCAACTCCGGCTATCTCTACGGCCAGTTCTGGTCCCCCCTGACCAACAAGCGCGAGGACGAGTACGGCTGCCAGAACATGGAGAACCGCAACCGCTTCATGGTCGAGACCCTGACCGCCATCCGCGCCGCCGTCGGCCCCGACTATCCCCTGCAGCTGCGCGTGAGCGGCAGCGACCTGCTCGAGGGCGGCTGCACCGGCGACGACATCGCCGACATCTGCGAGTACCTCGACAAGACCGGCCTCGTGGACTGCTTCTCCATCACCGCCGGCTGGCACGACTCCACCGTGCCCCTCATCACCATGGAGGTCCCCTTCGGCAACTGGAACTACCTCGGCCGCCAGATAAAGGCCAAGGTCAAGGCCCCCGTCATCATGGGCATGCGCCAGTACATAAAGGAGGCCGAGGAGGTCGTCGAGCGCGGCGACTTTGACGGCGTGGTCATCGGCCGCCAGTGGCTGGCCGATCCCCAGCTCGTGAACAAGGCCATGCGCGGCGAGTATGACCGCATCCGCCCCTGCGTCGGCTGCAACGCCCTCTGCCTCGACGCCGCCCAGGCCGGCAAGCAGGTCGGCTGCATCGGCAACTACGAGTGCAACCGCGAGACCGCGCTGCGCAACGCCGAGGGCAAGCTCCCCACCGAGGTCAGGAGCGAGCACCCGGAGCGCATCCTCGTCATCGGCGCCGGCCCCTCCGGCATGGAGTTCGCCCGCGTCAGCGCCCTGCGCGGCCACAAGGTCACCATCTGGGAAAAGCGCAACCGCACCCTGGGCCTCTCCCTCTACGCCGCCACGCCCCCGAGGCGCTATGACATCCGCTATCTCGGCCAGTGGCTCGAGCGCGAGTGCCGCGCCCTGGGCGTTGAGATAATACTCAACAAGGAGGCCACCGCCGAGGACATCCTGGCCGCCTCCAGGGACTTTGACCGCGTCGTCATCGCCGCCGGCTCCAAGGCCGTCATACCCCCCATCCCCACCGAGGAGGGCGCCGACATCGTCCACGCCTGGGACGTGTTCGAGGGCAAGGCCAGGCTCGGCAAGAACGTTGTGGTCGTCGGCGGCGGCGACGTCGGCGTCGAGGTCGCCATGACCATAGCCGAGGTCGGCACCATCACCGCCGAGCAGCTCCGCTTCATGATGATCTACAAGACCGAGCCCGAGGCCAAGCTCAAGCAGCTGCTCAACAACGGCGTCTACAAGGTCACCGTCGTGGAGATGGGCAAGAAGTTCGCCCCCGACATCAACCCCGGCAGCCGCTGGTCCATCATGTACCGCACCAAGCAGCTCGGCGTCAACCTGCTAAAGGAGACCCGGGTGCTCAAGCTCGGCAAGGGCGCCGTTGAGGTCGAGAACGCCGACGGCAAGCAGTCCATCCCCGCCGACACCATCGTCATCGCCGCCGGCGCCAAGCCGAACAACGACCTCTACGAGGCGCTCAAGGACAAGCTCCCGAAGGTCGACGTCGTCGGCGACTCCGTCAGCGTCGGCCGCATAAACAACGCCGTCGCCTCCGCCTACCAGCTCGCGATGACCATCTGACAGCGCACAATTACCCCCGGCATCAATATATAAGGAGGAACGAATCAATATGGAAATGATGCTCGACGATGTGAAGATCCTTGATTTCACCACAAATGTTGCCGGCCCCGGCGCCAGCGCGATGGCCTCCGACTTCGGCGCGAAAGTCATCAAGATAGAGTCCCAGTCCGGCGACTCCGCCCGCACCTACGCCCCCTTCATGGACGGCAAGGGCATGACCCACGCCTGGATAAACCGCGGCAAGAAGTCCGTGGTCATGAACCTCAAGGACCCCCGCGCCATCGAGGTATGCAAGAAGCTCATAAAGGAGGCCGACGTCCTGGTCGAGGGCTTCCGCCCCGGCGTCATGGACAGGCTCGGCCTGAGCTATGACGTCTGCAAGGAGATCAACCCCGGCCTCGTCTACTGCTCCGTCAGCGCCTTCGGCCAGACCGGCCCCTATGCCCAGCGCCCCGGCTTCGACCTGCTCGGCCAGGCGCTCTCCGGCATGATCAGCGTCAACGGCGAGAAGGGCGGCCACCCCATCAAGCACGGCGTCACCATCGCCGACTACTTCGCCGGCCCCAACGCCTACGCCGCCATCATGACCGCGCTGCACTATCAGCGCCGCACCGGCAAGGGCCAGCACATCGACGTCTCCCTGCTCCAGGGCATGATCTACCTCAACAGCACCATCGACCGCCTCAACGACGGCGTCATCGTCAAGCCCAACGGCGGCCACCACAGCGCGCTGTGCCCCTTCGGCGGCTTCTGGAACGACAAGGGCGAGGGCGTCATCATCTGCGCGCCCAACCCGAAGGCCTGGGCCGCCGTCGCCAAGGCCATGGACCGCCCCGACTTCCTGACCGACCCCAAGTACGCCACGGTCAACGTCCGCGCCAAGTACCAGGAGGAGATAATCGCCGAGATCGAGGCCTGGCTGAGCACCTTCCCCAACATGGACGCCGCCATCGAGCACATGATGGCCTGCGACGTGCCCTGCTGCAAGATAAACAATGACCAGGACGTCGTGAACGATCCCCAGGTCAAGCACATGGGCTACATCGTCCAGGCTCCCACCCCCGACGACGTCACCAGCCGCGACACCTTCCTCACCCGCGGCCCCAACGCCTTCTTCTCCGAGACCCCGGGCTATATCCACAAGGCGGCCACTCTCGGCCAGAACACCCGCGAGGTGCTCGCCGGCCTCGGCTACAGCGAGGACGAGATCGCCCAGATGATGGCCGACTGGAAGCCCAACGCCGACAAAGTCTGACAAGTCCGGTGATACCCGGCTGAATTTGATAAGGAGGAAAACAGATGGAAAGGAAACTCCCGTTCCAGTGGCAGCACAACGAGTTCAGAGAGGCCTTCGGCGCCTTTCTCGACAAGGAAGCCGTCCCCTACTACGACGAGTGGTGCAATAACCACGGCGTCCCCCATTCCTACTTTGAGAAGATGGGCCAGGCGGGCTTCATGGCCATGTGGGTGGACAAGAAGTACGGCGGCGCCGGCTGCACCGGCGACTTCCTGTACACGGTCATAAAGGCCGAGGAATACTCCAAGCGCGGCCTCAACTGCATCTTCTCCCGCCTCTCCGGCGACGTCGTCGCCCCCTACATTGCCGAGAACGGCACCGAGGAGCAGCGCCGGAAGTGGCTGCCGAAGATAGTCCGCGGCGAGACCGTCATGGCCGTGTGCATGACCGAGCCCGACTTCGGCTCCGACCTCGCCCACATCCAGTGCAGCGCCGTGGACATGGGCGACCACTACGTCGTCAACGGCTGCAAGACCTTCATCTCCAACGGCATGGTCGCCGACCTCTTCGTCGTCGCCGTCCGCACCAATCCCAACGCCGAGAAGGCCCACAAGGGCATCAGCCTCCTGCTCATCGAGGCCGACTCCGAGGGTCTCACCAGGCAGCTCATCCCGAAGATCGGCCTGCAGGCCCAGGACACCGCCCAGATCTTCTTCGAGAACGTCAAGGTGCCCAAGTCCAACCTCATCGGCGAGGAGAACCGCGGCTTCTACGTCCTCATGCAGCACCTCGAGGCCGAGCGCATCATGGCCGCCTACGGCTCCATCGGCACCGTTGAGCACACCCTCGCGCTCACCAAGGAGTACGTCAAGCAGAGGATACTCTTCGGCAAGCCGCTGTCCTCCTTCCAGAACACCCAGTACAAGCTGGCCCAGCTGAACACCGAGTACAACCTCGCGCTCAACTACCTCGACTGCGTCCTGCTCGACTACATGGCCGGCAAGAAGGACATCAACACCGACTGCTCCATGATAAAGTACTACACCTCCGAGCTGGCCTTCCGCGCCGCGGACGTGTGCGTGCAGCTCTTCGGCGGCTACGGCATCTGCACCGAGGTACCCATCTCCAGGCAGTTCTGCGACACCCGTATCATGCGCTTCATGGGCGGCACCACCGAGACCCAGATGGGCGTCGTCGCCGGCGGCCTCGGGATCAAATAATATTCCTTAAACCTTAAAAGAGTGGGGTTCCCTATGGAAAACAAGAAAATTCTTACGCTTTTCAGCACGAAACAGTTCATATTCTTCATTCTCGGCATCGCTGCCGCCGTCTTGTTCTTTGTTATGACCCCGTTTGAGGGTCTCTCCGTCGAGGGCATGAAGGTGCTCGGCCTCTTCCTGCTGGCAATATTCTGGTGGATGGGCTCCGTCTTCCCCGACTACGTCACCGCCTTCTGGATGATGGCGCTCATGATAGCCACCAAGGCCACTGCGCTCGGCACCGTGTTCTCCGCCTTCTCCGGCAGCGTCATCTGGATAGTCATCCCGGTGCTCGCCGTCGGCGCGGCTCTTAGCAAGACCGGACTGCTCAAGCGCATAGTCCTCTTCATCCTCAGCAAGTTCAAGGCCTCCTTCAAGAGCCAGTCCCTGGGCTTCATCATCGCCGGCAACATCGTCGATGCCCTAATCCCCAGCGCCACGGCCAAGGTCGCCATCGCGGCGCCCCTCGCCAAGACTTACAGCGAGACCATGGGCTATGAGCCCAACAGCAAGCCCGCCGCCGGTCTGTTCTCCTCCATGTGGATGGGCTTCGGCGCCAACGGTCCCTTCTTCCTGACCGGTTCGACCATGTGCTTCACCATGATCGGCCTGCTGCCCGAGGGCTATCAGGAAGGCTTCGATTTCCTCACCTGGCTGGGCGTCGCCTGGCCCTGGGGTCTCGCCCTGCTCATTCTCTCCTACGTCGGCGTGCGCATCTTCTACACCCCGAAGAACGACGTCACCGTCTCCGCCGAAGTCATCCACGCCCAGCGTGAGGCCCTCGGCAAGATGAAGCGCAACGAGAAGATCGCCGCCTTCGTGCTGATCATCTGCCTCGTCCTCTGGGTCACCGAGAGCTGGCACGGCATCTCCAGCGCCGTCGTCGCCCTCATCGGCATGTGCATCCTGCTGAGCACCGGCGTGCTCGACCGCAAGGACTTCCGCAGCAGCATCGCCTGGGAGAGCGTCATCTTCATCGGCTGCTCCACCGGTCTCGGCAGCGTCTTCTCCGGTGCCGGCATCACCGACTGGGTCAGCACCACCTTCGCGCCCTATCTGGAGCCCGTGTTCTCCAACGTGTTCATCATGATCGTCGTCTGCGTGCTCGTCATCACGGTCGTCCGCTTCGCCTTCGTGTCCCAGACCGCGCTCATGACCATCTTCACCGTGGCCTGCGCCCCCTTCGCCATCGCCGCCGGCATGCACCCCTTCATCCCCGGCTTCATCGCGCTCGTCACCGTGAACGTCTACAACGCTTCCTACAACAACGGCACCTACATCACCGCCATGGCCGCTGCCGACGGCATGGTCCAGTACGGTTCCACCAGCAAGATGTCCTGGGTCTACACCCTCGCCTGCATAGTAGGCTGCATCTGCTGCGTGCCCATGTGGAAGGTCTTCGGTCTCATGTGAGTCCGTTTGCCCCAGGCGATAACGGCCCCTCGCACCGGGCCGTTATCGTTTGCGGGCGATAGTTAAGAAAATGCCAATTTCTTATAGTTCACCGCACCCTTACAAAATCAAAATGTCACAGGGGGAAATGTAAATGTTAGAGCTCATTTTGGTAATCGGCTACATAATCGTGACCACAGCCATCGGCTGGATACTCAGCACCCGCGCCAAGGCGCGCAACGACATAAACTCCTTCTTCGTAGGCAAAAAAGAACTCAGCGCAGTCCTCGTCTGCTTCATCATGTTCGGTGAAATGATCGCGGGCTCGAGCACCGTAGGCAGCGCCCAGACCGCCTTCAGCCTCGGCCTGTCGTCCGCTTGGACGAACTGGGGCCAGTCCCTCGGCGTCTTCGTCTTCGTCCTCACCGTCAGCAAGCTGTACCGCGTCGCGGGCTACCACGGCGCCTACTCCGTGCCCGAGGCCTTTGAGTTCCGCTTCGACTCCCGCCGCTGCCGCATGGTCGTCATGGTCATCGTCCTCGTCGTCTACGGCATCCTCTTCGCCATGCAGCCGAAGGCCGCGGCCAACATCCTCGCTCCCATGATAAACGTCGACGTCACCGTCATGACCTGGGTCATGGGCATCATCTTCGTCATCCAGGCCCTCGTCGGCCTCAAGGGCATCGCCGCCATGAACGTCGTGCACTCCTCCATCCTCTACATCGGCTGCGTCGTCGTCGGCATCCTCGCCTGGAACCACGTCGGCAGCCTCGACATCGCGCGCGAGACTCTCGGCGG
>ENA-OYCP01000321-OYCP01000321.1-human-gut-metagenome-genome-assembly--contig:-NODE-321-length-11364-cov-2.975153_pt1 | contig 11364 bp, 10 predicted proteins | sample MGYA00243454_ERZ652875 | MGnify/ENA primary metagenome ERZ652875 (study PRJEB26926, sample SAMN06164783) | human gut metagenome | biome: ENVO:00009003; feature: ENVO:2100002; material: ENVO:00002003... | reverse complement strand
ATATAGTAAATTATTTTGATTATTCAAAGCCCAGTATAAGCGTGGCAATGAAGAATCTGAGAATGAACGGATATGTTACCGTTGACTCGAAGGGCTACATTGAGCTTACTGAAAAGGGCAGTGAAATAGCAAATAAAATGTATGAGCGTCATACGCTCCTTACAAAATGGCTCACAGCGCTCGGAGTAGATGAGAAGATTGCGGTCGAGGACGCCTGCCGTATTGAGCACGTTATAAGTGAGGAGAGCTTCGAGGCTATCAAAAAGCATATTCCCGCAAAATCAGAATAAATACAGCGCCGCATTGTCGGCGTTATATTTATGCGTGTCGATTTGCGTTTATCCGTATATTAATGGTATATGGATACGTTTTGCGGCATATCATAAAACAAACCGGAAACAAGGCGGTGGTGTGTTATGATGTGCCATTTCAGTGACATAAGATGCAAAGAGGTAATCAGCATAAAATCGGGCTGCAGGATCGGATTTGTCGATGATGTTGAAATAGATTCCTGCAATGCGAAGATATGCCGTATCATCGTTTACGGCAAAAGCCGTTGCTTCGGTATTTTCGGCAGGGAGGAAGATATATTCATCAACTGGTCGGATATTGAGATAATCGGAGAGGATACGATACTTGTAGGATGCGATTTTCCGTATCAACCAAAACGAAAAGGCGGATTTCTCAAAAATTTGTTTAAATAGCACAATGAAAATTTTCAGTACGAATATTGATTTGAAGCTCCTATTATGTTATAATAATAAGGCTGTTGAATGGCAAAAAGGCTGTTGAACAGCAAATCCACACGTTATGTATAGCGTTCTGCGGTGCTCACGAGCTTGAACGTATCAGCGTAGCGGAGGAAAAAAACCAAAAATCAAGGAGGACACTACCATGGCAGTAGTATCAATGAAGCAGCTCTTAGAAGCAGGCGTTCACTTCGGTCACCAGACAAGAAGATGGAACCCCAAAATGGCACCCTACATTTTCACAGAGAGAAACGGTATCTATATTATCGATCTCCAGAAGACAGTAAAGAAGCTCGACGAGGCTTATAACTTCATTCACGAAGTTGCAGCTGAAGGCGGCGAGGTTCTGTTCGTAGGTACAAAGAAGCAGGCTGCTGATTCAATCAAGGAAGAAGCACTCAGAGCAAACGCTCACTATGTAAACGCAAGATGGCTCGGCGGTATGATGACAAACTTCAAGACCATCGAGAAGAGAATCAATAGACTTGAACAGCTTCACACAATGGAGAACGACGGTACATTCGATCTTCTTCCCAAGAAGGAAGTTGTTAAGCTCAACCTCGAGATTGAAAAGCTCGAGAAGTTCCTCGGCGGTATCAAGAACATGAAGAAGCTCCCCAGCGCTCTGTTCGTTGTAGATCCCCGCAAGGAAAAGATTGCAGTATCAGAAGCAAAGAAGCTCGGTATCCCCGTAGTAGCTATCGTAGATACAAACTGCGACCCCGATGAGATCGACTATGTTATCCCCGGTAACGATGACGCTATCCGTGCAGTTAAGCTGATTGCAGGCGCTATGGCTGACGCTATCATCGAAGCAAGACAGGGTCAGGCTGACGTAACTGAAGAAGTTGCTGAGGCTGAAGCAGAAGCTACAGAAGAATAATCAACAACGAATATAAATATAAAGGAGAATTACCATGGCTATTTCAGCACAGGCAGTAAAGCAGTTAAAAGAACTTACAAACTGCGGTATGATGGACTGCAAGAGAGCACTTGAAGAAACAAACGGCGATGTAGATGCCGCTATCAAGAATCTTCGTGAAAAGGGCCTTGCAAAGGCTGCCAAGAAGTCAGGCAGAATTGCTGCAGAAGGTCTTGTATATACAAAGATTGACGAGGCTAAGAAGGTCGGCGTTGTAGTAGAAATCAACGTTGAAACAGACTTTGCCGCTAAGACAGACAGATTTATCGAGTTCGTTGAGCTCGTAGCAAACACAATCATTGATAATGATGTTGCAGATGTAGACGCACTTAAGGAAGTTGTTCCCGCAGGTCAGACAGAAAAGATTGCTGATATTCTCACAGAGAGAATCGCTACAATCGGTGAAAACATTCAGATTCGTCGTTTCAAGAGAATGACAGGCAATCTCTTTGCTTACACACACAACGGCGGCGGCTCTATCATCGGCTCTATGATCAAGATTGAAGCTGACGATGTTGACAGCGACGCTGTTAAGGCTTGCGCTAAGGATCTTCTTCTCCAGATTACAGCAAGCGCTCCTCAGTTTGTTGCACAGGCTGACGTTCCTGCTTCTGTTATCGAAGCTGAGAAGGAAGTACAGCTCAAGCTCGTTCAGAACGAAAATGAGCAGTCTGCTAAGCCCAAGCCCCAGAACGTTCTTGAGAAGATCGTTGACGGCAGAATGAGAAAGTTCGCAGAAGAAATCTGCTTACTCGATCAGCCCTATGTTAAGGATCCTAACCTTACAGTTGCTAAGTTCATCGCTTCTGTTGGCAAGAACATCAAGGTTGTTGAATTTGTTCGTTTCGAAAAGGGCGAAGGAATTCAGAAGAAGGAAGACGACTTCGCAGCAGAAGTTGCTTCAATGGTTAAGTAATTATACCGACATAATGAAAGCCCTGAGCAAACGCTCAGGGCTTTTTGTGTCGGGAAAATCGTCATCTTATTCGAATCTTGAGTAGTCGGATTATCAAATCAAGTGCAACATACAGCCTTAATAATAAACGTTTATAACAAACTTGACCCCTCCGTTTTCACGGAGGGGTCTGATGCTATTGCTCTAAAAACCGTTTATCAGAATGCCTTCTTGTAGATTTCGAGTATCTCGTCTGAGTTGGTTTCTCTGGGATTACCGCCTGTGCATACATCGTTGAATGCGGCTACGGACAGATCCTTGAGGTCTTCTTCCTTGACATGGATCTCGTGGAGCTTCTGAGGAATGTTTATCGACAGTGACAGCTTGCGTACAGCTTCAACTGCAGCCTTTACGCCTTCTTCATCTGTCATATTCTCTGTACCCTGTACGCCCATAGCCTTTGCTATAGCCTTGTACTTGGGCTTTGCGGGGCTTTCTGCGTTATATTCCATAACGTAGGGGAGCAGAAGTGCGTTTGCAACACCGTGGGGTGTATCGTAGAATGCACCGAGAGGATGTGCCATTGAGTGAACGATACCAAGACCTACGTTCGAGAAGCCCATACCTGCTATGTACTGTGCAAGCGCCATAGTTTCTCTTGCCTTGGGGTCGCCCTGAACGCTGTCGTACAGTGAGCCTGCGATAAGCTCGATAGCACGAAGCTCAACCATATCGGACAGCTCCCACGCACCCTTTGTGATATATCCTTCGATAGCGTGTGTCAGTGCGTCCATACCTGTAGATGCACACAGACCCTTAGGCATACCCATCATAAGATCGCTGTCTACGATAGCTACTACGGGAATATCCTTGGGATCTACGCAAACCATCTTCTTCTTGTTTGCTTCGTCTGTGATAACGTAGTTGATAGTAACCTCTGCCGCTGTACCCGATGTTGTGGGAAGTGCAATAAGCGGAACGCTCTTGTTCTTTGTGTCTGCAACGCCCTCAAGCGATACAACATTCGCAAAGTCGGGGTTAGCTATAATGATGCCTACAGCCTTAGCTGTATCCATAACTGAGCCGCCGCCTACAGCTACGAGTGAGTCAGCGCCCATCTCCTTGAACTTTGCAACACCTGTCTGAACATTTGCAACTGTGGGGTTTGCCTTAACGTCACTGTATATTTCATAGGCGATTCCTGCCTTGTCAAGCTCTGCCGTAACCTTTGTAGCTACTCCGCATTCAAGCAGTACCTTATCGGTAACGAACATTACCTTTTTAAGTCCTCTGCCTGTAAGCTCGGGAACGAGGTTTTCTCTTGCGCCTGCGCCGAAATATGAAGTTTCGTTAAGTATAAAACGATTAGCCATTGGTTTTTACCATCCTGTTCTTTGAATTTAAATCACGGAATATATATTTCCGTTTGCTGTATTCATTATACTACCTTTGGTCAAAAAATGCAACACTTTTCACAAAAGTTTTACATTTAGAGAGGCAAATATATGTAAAAGTTACATTAAAGGTATTTCTTGTAGCCCGGATGCTTGCCTGTAACGCCGTATTGCTCTCTCATACCGATAAGTCTGTCGATATTGTCGGGAGTAATATCCTTTACACCGCCAAGCAGACGTGCAACAAGAGAAATGTGAGCCTGAAGCTCCATTGTTTCCATTCTGTAGTACGCTGTGATAAGGTCTGCACCTACTGTCAGAGCACCGTGGTTTTCAAGGAGCATACAATCGTGATCCTTTAAGTAAGGTGCGATTGCTTCGGGTACCTCGTAGGTCGAGGGTGTGCCGTAGGGAGTGAGCGGTATTGAGCCTACTGCGATTACAGTTTCTATCATGCAGTAATCATCCATAGGCAGATGAGCGCACGCAAAGCCTGTTGAAACAGGAGGATGAGCGTGAACTACTGCGCCTACGTCGGGGCGCTCCTTGTAGCATCTCAGGTGCATCTTTACCTCTGACGAGGGACGGAAGCCCTCAGCGGCTTCGAGTATGTTGAAGTCATCATCAATAAGACCTATCTTTTCGGGAGTGATGAATGCCTTGCTGACACCTGTCTGCGTAGCAAGATATTTACCCTCGCCAACCTTTACGGTTACATTGCCGTCATTTGCGGCAACCCAGCCCTTCTGCCAGAGCTTGTGGCAGATGTCTACCATTTGTTCTTTAATTTTTTCGTACATATTTATATCCTTTCAAGTTGCTGCTGTATGCTTAAACAACGCCCTTCTGGAGCACTATGTTTGCGTATACGGCTTTTTCGCCTGTTGCGATTATTGCATAGGCGGTCTTTGCCTGTTCATAGAATTCAAAACGTTCTATCTGACCGATAGCGTTGTTTCCTCTTTCGTCGTGCTTTGCGACTATCGCTTTGTATTCGTCCCATATAGGAGTTTTTGCTGTGTCGCCCGGCATTACCTGCATAAGATTTACAGGCTTTTCAACGTAAGTATCAAGAGGGAACAGCGTCAGTATAGCATCAAGCAGTTCGGGTACGCCGTGACCGTCTGCACGGATAACCTTGCAGTTTTTACCCATACTCTCGGCAGGGAAGTTGCCGTCTGCTATTATTATTCTGTCGCTGTGACCCATTTCACAAAGGGTCTTGAGCAGTTCGGGCGATAATATCGCAGGAATATTCTTAAGCATTATTTCACCTTCTCAAGATAGATTTTATAATATTTGTTCCATTCGGCTGTATTTTCGGGAGCAAATGTACAGAGCTTTTCCGAAGCGGCTATAATTTTTCTTGCCGTTTCTATATCCCTTATCTCCCCGTCAGCTATAAACTGAATTGCTATATTGCCGTAGGAGGTCGCCTCGACAGGTCCGCTTGAAACCTCTATGCCGAGCGAATCTGCAGTAAGCTCCGACAGGAATTTATCCTTTGTTCCGCCGCCGACCATATAGAGCTTTGAAAACTTCTTGCTTGTGCAGTCCTCAAGCTCGTTTACGGCTGTGCGGTACTTCATCGCAAGGCTCTCATAGATACAGCGCATAACCTCGCCGTCATTTTCAGGAACATACTGACCTGTTTTTTTGCAATATTCCTTTATTCTTTCGGGAATGTTGCCTGCAGGGGTAAATTCGGGAGCGTCAACATCTATAAAGCACCTGAACGGCTCGGCTTTTCTCGCCATATTTTCAAGTTCGGCAAAGCTGTACTGCCTGCCCTCTCTTATCCACTGACGGCGGCTCTCCTGAATGAGCCACAGGCCGATTATGTTTTTTAAGAACGATGTCTTTGCACCGTAGCCGGTTTCGTTTGAAATGTTGAGTTTTGCGGATTTTTCGTTTATTACGGGAGCGTCAAGCTCTGTGCCGAGAAGCGACCACGTTCCGCACGACAGGAAAGCGAAGTCCTTTTCGCCTGCGGGTACTGCGACCATCGCACTTTGCGTATCGTGACCGCAGGCGGCGATTATCTTTGCGGGCTTTATATCAAGCTCCTTGCAGATCTCATCGGACAATGTGCCGACTACCGTTCCGCCGGCTACTATTTCGGGCAGAAGCGAATGCTTTATTTTAAGACGTTCACAGCATTCTTCCGACCACGTTTTCGTATTTGCGTCAAAAAGCTGTGTGGTTGACGCTATTGACATTTCCGCAACGGGCTTTGCACCGAGATAATATGCGAACAAATCGGGCATCATAAGCATCTTGTCGGCTCTGTCAAGCAGTTCGGAGCGATCCCTTATTATGCTTAAAAGCTGGAACGCCGTGTTTATTTCCATTATCTGAATGCCTGTCTTTTCGTACAGCCTGTTATGGTCAATAAAACGCTTGCTGTAGTCCGAAGTGCCTGCTGTTCTGCTGTCACGGTAATGCACAGGGTTTTCGAGCAGTCTTCCCGATTTGTCAATCAGGCCGAAGTCAACGCCCCATGTATCTATCGCAATGCTGTCTATCTCGCCGTATTCCTTTGATTTTATAAGTGACTGCTTTATCTCGTGGAACAGGCGGAGAAAATCCCAGTACATTGTCTTTCCGAGTATCACAGGATCGTTTGAAAAGCGGTGGATTTCTGTGAGTTTTATTACAGTGCCGTCAAAAGAGCCGATAACGGCTCTTCCGCTTGACGCACCGAAGTCAATGGCAAGTACGTTTTTCATACTGCCGCCTTATCTTATGTTGCGGTACATAGGACCGTAAGCGTTGCAAGCTCTGAAGTCCTGACCTTCCTTATCCATACCGAATGCGTTCCAGGCGGCAGGACGGAATATATCCTTTTCGGGTACGTTGTGCATAGCAACGGGTATTCTCAGCATAGAGCAGAGCGTGATAAGGTCTGCTCCTATGTGACCGTAGCTTATAGCACCGTGGTTTGCGCCCCAGTTGTTCATTACATCGTAGGCTGTTTTGAATGCGCCCTCACCTGTTGTCCTCGGAGCGAACCATGTGCAAGGCCATGTGTAGTCTGTACGCTTCCACAGCTTGTCTGTAACTTCATCGGGAAGATGAACCGTCCAGCCTTCAGCTATCTGCAATACGGGACCAAGACCTTTTACGAGGTTAAGTCTTATCATTGTGCAGGGCATTTCAGCTTCTGTTACAAATCTTGATGAATATCCGCCGCCTCTGAAATAGCCGAGATCGGCATAGTTCCATGTAGTAGCATCAAGAATATTGTCAATATCCTTGTCTGTAACGTCATACCACGGCTTCATAACGCCGTTGCCGTTTTCATCTGAAGCCTTACCGCAGGCATCAAGGCAGGCAGCACCTGAGTTTATAAGGTGGATAAATCCGCCGCTCTGCTTTGCAACGCCCTCAAGCTCATAGCCTGTGGCTTTCTTTACGGCTTCGGGGCTCCAGTATGTACGCACATCGGCAAATATCTGAGCACGGTTTGTAAGCAGCTTCATAAACAGCATTCCAAGACCGTTGAGAACATCGTTTTCGGTAGCGAGAATGTAAGGCTCTCTTGCACCGTTCCAGTCAAACGATGTGTTCAGCATAGCCTCGGGGAAGTCGCAGTTGGGGTAGAAGTCTGTCCACTGACGCTGACCCTGGAAGCCTGCGGCGATAGCGTTATGACCTACCGATTCTTCCTCACAGCCTGCCGGGAGGTTTTTGTTGCCGTTCATCAGATCCTTTATGATGCACATCATCTTAACGACAAATTCCCAGTCCTGTTCCTTCTGCTCGTCTGTGCGGCGGAACTGCTCGGGGTTCTTGTCAAAGCCTTCCTTGCACTTTTCACGGGTCCATTTAAGAGCCTTCTGATATTCGGCCTCATCATAAATGCCCTGCGTCATTCGGCGGATTATTTCTACCTCATCGACAGACTCAACACGCATACCGAGATATTCTTCTATAAATGCAGGGTCGATGATAGAACCGCCGATACCCATTGTGATAGAGCCTATCTGTAAGTATGACTTGCCTCTCATTGTAGCGCAGGCAACAGCCGCTCTGCCGAAACGCAGGAGCTTTTCCTTTACGTCCTCAGGGATAGAGGTATCGTCTGCCTCGCATACATCGTGGCCGTAGATGCCGAATGCGGGTAAACCTTTCTGTGCGTGTGTTGCAAGTACAGATGCAAGGTATACGGCACCGGGACGCTCTGTGCCGTTGAAGCCCCATACGCCCTTTATCGTCATAGGATCCATATCCATTGTTTCTGCGCCGTAGCACCAGCAGGGAGTAACTGTGAGCGTTATGTCAACGCCGCACTTCTTGAACTTATCCGCACAGGCGGCCGCCTCGGCAACTCTGCCTATAGTAGTGTCGGCAATAACAACCTTTACGGGTTCGCCGTTTGAATATCTGATATTTTCCTCGAACAGTTTTGCGGCTGATTTTGCCATGTTCATAGTCTGCTCTTCAAGAGATTCTCTTACCTTGAGAACACCTCTTCTGCCGTCAATCGTGGGACGTATGCCTATTACGGGATAATCGCCTATAAGTCTGTTTTCGCTCATGATAAAATATTTCCTTTCTGTAAAATACAAAACGTTTTCGGTGCTTTACACCATTGCCTTTATTTTAGCACCTCTGTTATCTTTTTGTCTTGTTTTATTCTCGGAAATTGTATGACGATATTAACATTTTTGATAGGCGGACTAAAATTTTATAAAATCGCTTTAAAAGAGTTCACTTTTGTGGTATAATTTAAATCATGAATCTTAGAATGGGTTTCTTTAAGGAGATTGAAAGTATGAGAATGTTCTTAGCGATACTTGCTTGTAAAGTGTCGAAGTGTTTACTTAAACTTATCGGCAGGGGCAGCAGTCTGCCGGGCGATATAGCACTTAAAATCTGCCCCGATGTACTGTCAAGAGTGAAACTGCCCGAACAGGTCATTGCGGTTACGGGAAGCAACGGCAAGACCTCGACCGTTGAGATGATTGCACAGGTAATGCGTAAATCGGGTAAAAAGGTTATTTGGAATAAAGAAGGCTCAAATCAGATAGCGGGTGTTACAGCGATAATATTATCCAACTGCACATTCGGAGGAAAGGTAAAGGGCGATGTGCTTTTACTTGAGTCGGACGAAAGATACGCAAAGTATTCATTTAAATTCTTTGCGCCTACGCACTATATAATTACAAATCTCTACCGTGACCAGCTTACGAGAAACGGTCATCCCGAATGGGTCTATGAATCGGTAAAGGAGAGCATCAGACCCGAATCACAGCTTATTCTCAATGCCGATGATCCGCTTGTTTCGAGATACGGCAGGGACAGGGATAATGTGATATGGTTTGGTATGGATAAGCAGGATTTCAGCACAGACCACGCTACAGGCGTATATAATGACGGTGCGTTCTGCCCCGAATGTAAGCACAGAATGAGCTATGACTACTATCACTATGCACATATCGGAAGCTATCACTGCGACAACTGCGGACACAAAAAACACGATACGCAGTACACCGTAACGAATGTCGATTATGACAGCGGCATTGTTACGATAAACGGCAAATATAAGATAAAACTGCTGTTCAAGAGCGTTTATAACGTGTATAATATTCTTGCCTGCTTTGCGGCTTGCTCTATTGTCGGAATTGACGGTGATGTCATAGCAGACGAACTGTCACACTATTTCCTCAAGAGCGGACGTATTTTGCAGTTCAAACTCGGCGTGAACAAAGGCACATTCCTTATTGCAAAGCACGAAAACTCCGTTGCAAGCGACCGTGTATATGATTATATCATAAGAAAAAATCAGCCCTGCTCGGTAATCATAATAATAGATTCGGTAAGCCGTCGTTATTCAACGGGTGAAACAAGCTGGCTGTGGGATATTGACTACGGTGTGCTTAAAGCCGACTGCATACAGCATCTTTATCTGCTCGGCAGACACGCAAAGGATCTTGAAACAAGGCTTTCGTATACGGATATTGATATAGCTAAGGTGACCGTGAACGAGGATATTCCTGCGGCACTTGATGAAATTGCGGCTAAACCGCTCGGCAAGCTGTATACTGTCACCTGCTTTTCGGATAAGGAGAAGTTCTTGTCAAAGGTAGAGCTTACGCAGGCAGAGGAGGACGTATGAGGATAATTCATTTATTTGCGGATCTGTGCAATCTTTACGGCGATTACGGCAATGTATGTGCTTTGAAAAGAGCACTTGAAAATAAAGGGCAGAACGTTGAAATTGAATATCAGTCGATAGATGATGAGATAGACATTTCGGGTGCGGATTTTGTGTTTATCGGTTCTGCTACCGAGAGGAATCAGAAGGTAGCACTCAATTATCTGCAAGGCTACAAGGATAATATAAAAACTGCTCTTGATAACGGTACGGTAATTCTTGCAACGGGCAATTCGTTTGAGATTTTCGGACAGAGCGTTACCGACTGTGACGGCACAAAGCATGAGGGACTTTCGTTCTTTCCTTACGAAACGGTTGAAGGAAAAGAGAGAATTGTTACCGACAGCCTTTGTACTACTTTGCTGTGTGGCGGAGATATAATAGGCTTTGTGAATAAGGCAAGCCTTACAACCGGAGCCACCTCACCGCTGTTTGATGTAAAGCAGGGAAGCGGAAACGGCAAGGATGACAACAAAGAGGGTGTTCATTACGGTAATTTCTACGGTACTCATCTTATCGGTCCTGTGCTGATAAGAAATCCTCAGCTGTGCGAATACTTTGCGGATATGCTTATAAAGAAACAGTAAGCTGAGATATGCTTTTACAGCCGGGCAATGTGCGTATTAAGCGGAAAAGGTTCATTGATATTGCAATTAATCCGGGAAAGTCGTATAATGTAAATTATATGGCAATAATATGTGAAAGAACGGTGGAGTCACCTTGACTAATTTTAATAAATCTGAGTATATCACAATAATAAGCAAGCGGCAGAAAGTAGTGATTTCCGTCAGCTCTATACTATACATAATAATGGAAGGCAAATCAGCCGAGATACACCTGTCGGACGGAAAGATATATAGTACAAGAATGACCTTTGCAGCTCTTGAAGAAATGCTGGGTGACGGCTTTATCAAGGCACACAGAGGATGTATAGTATCGGCTATGGCTATTCACGAAATATCCGATATGATAGACCTTGTAAACGGCGAAAAACTCGAATACGCATGCCGCAGGAAGAATACCATAATCGAAAGTCTGCAGACGAGCAGAAAGTGGATAATAAAAGGCTTTGATCATGACGGGGTGCCGGATACCGAAGAGCAGTATCACGATTATTACCGCTCCTTTGATGCTATGCCGTTTGCGTTTACCGATATTGAGATGGTATTCAACGAGGAGTGTAAAGCGGTAGACTGGATATTCCCTGTCTCTTATACACATCTCCGAGCCCACGAGACTCGACG
>ENA-OYCP01000318-OYCP01000318.1-human-gut-metagenome-genome-assembly--contig:-NODE-318-length-11439-cov-4.130534_pt1 | contig 11439 bp, 5 predicted proteins | sample MGYA00243454_ERZ652875 | MGnify/ENA primary metagenome ERZ652875 (study PRJEB26926, sample SAMN06164783) | human gut metagenome | biome: ENVO:00009003; feature: ENVO:2100002; material: ENVO:00002003... | reverse complement strand
GAATATAATCTATCCGGACACTCATGATATTCAAATCTTATCAAACAAAGAAAACCGGCAATTCCCTGCCAATTCAGTCACATGCCTATGCCACAGCAACAACCACATGTGGATAGGTATGGTGCGGGAAGGCGTACTAGGAGCAGAAAAAGGTTTTATCACTACCTATACCAAAGCTGCACAAAACCCAGCCTCAGGCTTGTCCGACAAATGCCCCTTATGCCTATGGGAAGATAAAGACGGACGGATCTGGATTGGTACGGACGGAGGCGGTATCAACTGCTTTGACCCGCAAACGGAACGTTTTACCCACTATCCGCAAACATTGGGAGAAAAAATAGTATCCATTTGCCCTTTATCCGAAACCGAACTGCTAGCATCCAGTTTTTCAAAAGGAATCTTCCGCTTCAATAAAAAGACAGGAAACTACCAGCGCTTCTCTCTTCCGGACAAAGATGCAGAAGCAAAGCTGGCAAGCTCCAGTGCACCCACCAATATACGAGTTAATGATCGGAACGAAATAGAACTATACGGTAATGCTTTTTACCGATATATTCCCGGAAGCCAACAACTTATTCCCATCCACTTCAAGAACAAACAATTACAATATTCCTGGATCTATATTGGAAAATACCGTACTTATCCATTTTTTCATGACCGAAACAATGTATTCCAATACAACAAAGAGAAAAACGAATACGAAACCATAGCTTATGAGAAAAATAACCAGATATTAGCTGCAAGCATTGATTCTTTAGGGACTCTATGGATAGCCGAACCTAATGGAGTCACCAGAATTCACCTGCCCTCAAACCGTAAAGAGCCATTAAAGCTACCCGATGGAAATGACGTAATCACTTCTTTAGTCATTGACCATGAAGGCATCGTATGGATGGGGGCATTGGGAATCATATACGCTTATAATCCACATAAAAATCATTTTGTCATCTACAATGAGATGGACGGCATATTACCTAACGACTTTTTAGCCAAACCTGCATTGGTGGCAAGTGACGGCAACATATACATGGGTGGCTCCGAGGGATTGGTACGAATCAACAAAGCTTTAAAACCAGCTTCGGCTCCACCTCCCATCACACTTAAGTTGCAAGAAATAGCATTGAACGGCACAACAGTTCACTTCATCCCCCGATCAACTATGGAAATTCCTTATAATTTCTCCTCCCTAAAAATACATACACAACTGGAAGGGGGAAATGTATTTCACAAGCGCATCTACCGGTTCCGTATAAAAGGGCTGAACACAGAATACACAGAAACATCCCGTCCCCATCTTGTTTTACATACCATTTCTCCGGGCGACTATAAAATAACGGTTCAATGTACACAGAACGATGGTAGCTGGAGTCCTGAATTCACTTTGCTGAAATTCACTGTCCTTCCTCCGTGGTGGCAACAATCCTGGTTCATCCTATTATGTGCGGTCATCATCATTCTTTTCATTATCTATATCATAAAAGCTCACGACCGTCAACTGAAACGGAAATACAAGGAACAGGAACGTACCATCTACAAGGAAAAAGTGAAAGCTTTGATCAATATCAACCATGAACTGCGTACCCCTTTAACCTTAATTTATACACCGTTGAAACAACTTACAAACAGCAAACAAATCCCCTATGAACTCCGTGGCAAACTATATGGTGCGTTCAAGCAAGCACGACAAATGAAAAACATCATTGACATGATTCTGAATATGCGCAAGATGGAAGTAGAGAAAAATATCCTGCGCATGTCTTCCACGCCCTTCAACGAATGGTTGCAAAGTATCCTAAATGATTTCAAGGATGAACTTTCGTTACGTAATATCTCATTGGCATTTACTCCTGACACTACCATAGAAACTATGTATTTTGACCGCAGTCAATGTGAAATCGTCGTTAACAACCTATTGACAAATGCCTATAAATTCAGCGAAGAAAATTCTACTGTCACTGTTTCCACTTACCTCGAAGGTAATGGAAGCCGTGTACGGGTAACTATAAAAGATGAGGGAATAGGTCTTCAAGAAGAAGATATAGCCAATTTATTCACTCGCTTCTATCAGGGTAAACATAGCTTTCAAGGTAACGGAATCGGCTTGTCATACGCCAAACAACTGGTAGAAATGCACGGAGGCATCATCGGAGCCCAAAATAATGAAACCAAAGGAGCGACTTTCTTTTTCACATTACCGTATAGACAGGAAGCCGCCGACATTCAATCTACACCTCAAACCTATTTGAATGATGCATTGCATCTATCAGCCGACATCGATTACAAACAACCTCAACAAGACAGCATAGAGAAATTTCATTCTATTCTAATAGTGGAAGATGATCGCGACTTATGTAATTACCTGATTTGCAACCTACAAGTTCTGTTTGAAGAAGTGTATGAAGCTCATGATGGCATGGAAGCTCTTCCTATCCTTACGTCACAACGCCCCCAAATTGTATTAAGTGATGTCAAAATGCCCCGCATGAACGGATTTGAACTATGCCGCTATATCAAACAAAAACCAGACTTAAACTATATGCCTGTGATACTGCTTACTTCCTGTGTCGATGACGCCAGTATAGAAGAAGGATACAAAACAGGAGCAGAAGCCTATATAACCAAACCGTTTGACATGGATTTACTTTCTATCCAGATACAGAATATCATGCATAATCACAACATCGTGAAAAAGCACTATGCCACCATAGATATCCCTATACCCAAACAAGAAAATCTGAATCACATCAATGAGCAGCTGATGCTTCAATTCAGCCGCATTGTCAATGAAAATATCAGCAATGTGGATATGGATGTCAATTTCATAGCAAAGCAAATGGGAATGAGCCGTGCGTCACTCTACAACAAGACTAAAGGAATGATGGATATAGGCATCAGTGAATACATCATAAAATGCCGTTTGGAATATGCCCGTAAATTACTAGATGCCACCACACTGTCCATAAGCGAAGTAGCAGAACAGTCAGGATTCAAGCATTCACGCAATTTCAGCACTGTATTCAAAAATGCAATGGGAATGAGTCCGTCCGATTATAGAAAAAAAGATTCCCGATCTTCTTGAAAACAGAAAGACCGGGAATACTTCATGCTATGTTAAATTTAGGTCAGATTAGGTTGTCAATCCTTGTAAATGTTACGAATAGGGTCATCATACTGAACTTGGAGACGTAATAATTCCGTCTTCAATTCTTTAACCAACTCTTCCGTTCCAGGTTGTCCGTAGATATTATGCATCTCCATAGGATCTTCCTGTAAATCATATAGTTCCCAACAGTCTATGTCATTATAAAAATGCATCAATTTATAACGTTCTGTACGTACACCATAATGGCGGCGGACAGCATGTTCAGCCGGGTATTCATAAAAATGATAATACAATGATTTACGCCAGTCAGGCACTTTCTCCCCCTTCAGCAAAGGCAAGAAAGAAACTCCATGCATATCTGCCGGTACCTCCACCCCTGCAAGGTCCAATATAGTAGGACCATAATCAATATTTTGCACCATCTCATCAACATCACCTTTCTTTCCTCCCGGCAAACGGACCAGCAAGGGGGTACGGAAAGACTCTTCGTACATGAAACGCTTGTCAAACCAACCATGTTCTCCCATATAGAATCCCTGGTCGGAAGTATAGACAATCATCGTATTTTCCATCAATCCGTTCTCTTCCAAATACTTCAAAACACGCCCCACATTACGGTCTATGGAATGGATAACCCGCATATAATCATGCATATATTGCTGATATTTCCACTCAGCCAAAGCCTTACCCGTTAACTTATCCTGTTTGAATTTGGCAATGATAGGATCATAATGCTTGTCCCAAACAGCCTTCTGTTCCGGATTCAGAGCATTATACATATTTCTGCCCGCTTCTTCCAGTCCCGTTGTGGTATGGATCTCATTCTCCTTGTCCGCCATCTTCAGGTCATACACCAAATCCATATCCTTTATAATGCTCATTTCCTGCTTGGATGCAGGAATTCTGCCTTCATATTTATCATAGAAGTTCTCTGGCATCGGATAAGTTACATCATCATACAAGTCAAGGTCACAAAGATCAGGCATCCAGGTACGATGAGGCGCCTTATGATGAATAAAAAGACAGAATGGTTTACTCTTGTCCCGGATGCTGTCCATCCAATTTATTGCCAAATCTGTCACAATATTGGTAGCATAGCCTTCCCGTTGTACCCGTTCGCCATTTTTAATAAATTTCGGATTATAATAATCCCCTTGTCCTATCAGGATGTCCCAATAATTAAATCCGGTAGGTTCAGATACCAGATGCCATTTACCGATCATAGCAGTCTGATAGCCATTAGCCTGAAGCAGTTTCGGGAAAGTCTGCTGGTTACCGTCAAATGTGGTGGTATTATCCGTAAATCCATTGGCATGACTATGTTTACCGGTCAGCATGCAGGCACGGCTGGGACCACTCAGAGAGTTTGCTACAAAGCTGTTTGTGAAACGGACACCCTCATTGGCTATCCGGTCAATATTGGGTGTCTGCATATAACGTTGGTCATAGGCACTGATCGTCTGATAAGAATGGTCGTCACACATGATATAGACCACATTCATCGGCTTTTTTACCTCTTCAGATTTCTTTTCTTTGCAGGAAGACAGCGATGACAACACCGCTGCCCCCGTCAAAGAATATAATAACACAGGTGTTACTCTATTCATATCTTTTTTATTAACATAATTCCTACCATCCGGGATTTTGCTCCCACATACCACCGGTCAAATCTCCTAACATACGTGTCTGAATGGGTAACAGATAGTCACGGTTGACATCAAACTTCCAACCCGATTCATACCCTGCAGGATTCGTAGGTATAATATAGCGCAACGGATCCCCGGGCTTGCCTGTCAGGAAAAGATTATTTCCTGAAGCTTGATCATAAATTAACTTATCACCATATACAGGATGGTTCTCAAGATTACTTCCCACAAAGAGCGCACCTTTCGGCCATTTGCTCACTATTAATTCGTCCGCAGCAGCCCAGCGCATGATATCTTCCTGACGGCGTCCTTCACAGGCTTTTTCAACCCGGCGTTCACGACGTACAGCCTGAATATACTTATCAAGATTGCGGAAACCATAATCAGCTTCCTGATTATATTCCCTGTCAAAATCCACCGGAGGCATGCCTACACGGTCACGTAAAGGTTGCAAGGCATCAATAATTTTCTGCGCATTCCCCACACCATCCAGTTCAGCCAGAGCTTCCGCATAATTCAGCAAGATATCTGCATAACGGAACTGAATAGCCGGTGTAGCTCCCTTGAACTCGGCATCCAGACTGCCCGTATAATCAATTTGCACATGTTTTAATAAAGAATAACCAGTCATATTCTGATTATAGGATGAAGTACCAATCAATGGCGGTACAACATAATAAGGAGCCTTGTCATCCGGACGTAATTGCTGCCCCGGCATACAAACAGTCTGTGACAAACGCGGATCACGCAAAGTCGGCTGCAATTCATTCCCGAACACCTTTTTCGCTTCAATCCGCTCATCACCAACAAACGGTTTACCATCAATTGTCAGATAATCATCCACTAATGAAGCCGTAACACCTACACTCCCTCCTCCTTGATTTAAGTAACGGTTTACATTATTACCAATCTGATCTCCATCATACTGTTTATACCAAAGTACTTCCGGATTACCCGATAAATCTGTAGTCTGAAACATCTGACGATAATCATCCAATTTGTTACCAGTATTATAAATGGCCCATACGCCACGATCCATCACTTCTTTTGCAGCTGCAACAGCCTGATTAAAATAATCGCGAATTTTTTCATCGGTCACCGTAGAATCAAAAAACTTATCATTTTTCGCTTTATGGTATTTTTCCCAAGTTCCTTCAAACAAGGCCACTTCACTTTTCAAAGCACGCGCCACATCTTTATGAATCCGCATGGTAGCACTATTGTTCTGAGTATTGAGATACATCACCGCTTTATCCAGATCAGCCAAAATACTGTCGGCAATAATCGTGCGGTTAGCACGAGGCAATTTCATTTCTTCCATATTAGGATCAAGCGGAGTGTTCACCCACGTCAGGCGCCCATAGCTGATAAACATCTGATAATAATACCATGCGCGGAAATAATAAGCCTCACCCACATACTGATTATAATCAGCAGATCCTTTTTCCACACAATTATCTAAATTACACAGCATAAAATTTAAATTACGGATAGCTGTATAATTTTGCAGTTTGACCGCACTACTCAATGTCGTTTCACCTGCCAAACGGGTACTAACCGAACTGGAAGCCATATTATCACTATGTGTATCTGCCCCGGCAATATATTGTCCACCACCGGCATCAAAACCTTGCGCACGCATTCCATCACCAAAGCTGACATAGTCATATTTATAATTACCTGTCTGATAGAATTGATCCAGATAATTTCTCATTTCCCCCGTACTTGCAAAAGGAATCGTCGTAGACAGTACCCCTTCAGGCATCTTATCCAAATCATAGCAACCGGTAAGACCTAACATCAAAACCAGACCAAAAAATATATTTCTTTTCTTCATAATATTCATCAAATTATAAGTTAACAACTAGACCAAAAGATATCACCTTGTTCATAGGATAGTTCTTTCCACCTTCAGCCGTGTAATCATTCTTGGTAAAGATAGCTTCCGGATCAAACATTCCTTTCAAAGTGGTAAAAGTCAACAAATTCTCACCAGAGAAAAACACCTGCACCTTCTGTAACCCTACCTTTTTTGTCCATACGGCAGGGATATCATAACTCACTGTCAGATTTTTCAGACGGCAATAAGCACCACTCTGGAGATAACGGTCACTAAGCGTCATTGTCTTATTACGGAAAGGAACCACCCCTCCTGCCGTATGAATATAAGGTTTCGGATAATAAGCCCCTGTATTTGTTTCACTCCAATAATCCAAATGCTCTTTAAACACCGTCACTTGCGCATAAGGTCCGCTTCCCCAAAAATAAGCTCCGGTACCAGGATCCCAATCTCGTTTAGCCACTCCTTGGAACATGGCACTTACGGTTACACCTTTCCAGCTAATTGAACCGTTAATGGTATATTGATAACGGGGAGTGGTATTACCAATCACCGTCATATCGCCCATATCATCCAACGTATTAAGCCCATTATTGATTTTCTTATCCCCATTCAGGTCACGATATTTTACATCTCCCGGCGTCCAAGGTTTACCGCTTATAAAAGACAAATCATAGGTATTATTATACTCATCCGCCTCTGCCTGAGTCTGGATCAGTCCGTCCGCCCGATATCCCCAAATTTCACCAGCTTTCTTTCCTTTATACCAATTATCTTTAGGATTTGTTCTAGTCCCTTCATATTCAGTTACTTCAGCAGTAGCATCCGAAAGAGAACCGCCTATGCTATAGTCAATATCCTTTCCAATTTTTCCACGATAACTCAGCACCAATTCCCAACCACGGTTACGCATACGGGCATTATTGGTTTTAGGAGCGTCTGCACCAAAGAAATCCGGGAAATCCACCGTAGGTCCTAACATATCCTTCGTATCACGTTGAAAAACATCAAAAGAACCGGTCAACGAATTACCAAAGAAACCGAAATCCAAACCTATATTCTTACTCTCCACTTTTTCCCAAGTCGTATTCGGGTTGACTACGGCAGGGGCCTTAGTAAAGATGTGGCGTCCATCAGAGAATATATAATTTCCCAATTTATCATTCAAATCCATAGTAGCGGCAAAAGTATAAAGGGCCGCACCCGCCTGATTACCCAGTAATCCGTAAGAAGCACGAAGTTTCAAGTTGGAAACTACATCGGCTATCGGCATCATAAACTGTTCCCGGGTAATATTCCATCCTAAAGATGCAGATGGAAAGAAGCCCCAACGATTACCTTTGGCAAAACGTGACGAACCATCATATCGTCCATTCAATTCAAGAAGATAACGTCCGTCATAATCATAATTCACACGTCCGAAAAAGCCACGGGTTGCCCAACCATTACGAGTATCGACTACCGTCTTATCACCGGTTCCCATACCTACATTAGGATTTGAAGTTGAATAAAGTCCGGTAATCGAGTTCTTCATATAACTATAGTCATTATTTTCTTCCTGATAACCTGCCATTACGGTAAAATTATGCTTGTCTCCCAAAGTAAAGAGATAATTCGAATATAAATTTATAGATTGGTAGCGAGTATGCGCATAATAACGGGTAAACTTGCCATCGGGTGATACACCCAACTCATCACGCACACCTTTTGAAGTACTCACCCCGTCAGCCCCATAAATTAACGGGCTCACGTTCAATGCCTCATATTCCAAATCCATCAATTTATATGTATAATCAAAAAAGATAAACCAGTTTTTCACAGGTTGGATATCTAAACCTGCCGTTAAACTAAAACGGTCACGTTGAGTATTTGTATACGTACCACTCTGCAAATAAGGAATCATAGTCAGTTCTGTAAAATGCCCATTCGGATCAATAGGAGCAACTGTAGGACGGAAACGTGCCAATGAATGATAAAAGCCTTCACTAAGCCCTCCGTCACCAAAAGGAGTATCCTCATCGGAATGCATAAACTTCGTATTTACTTTTACCTTCATCCAATCGGTAATCTGAGAAGAAATATTAGCGGCAAAATTATAACGGCTGAAATCCATATCGGCATAACGGAGAATACCATCTTCCGAATAATAACCACCAGAAATATAATATTGTGCTTTTTTGCCACCCCCACTCAAGCTGAGATTATGATTTTGCTTGAATGCCCAATCCTTATAATGCAAATCGAAATAATTAGTATTTCCTACTCCTAATTCTGAATTTTCGAATGCCGGGTTCATATTAGAATTTTTAGGAAGTTCGAACCAAGGATCCACACTACTGGGATCTTTAATATATTGCTGTAATAAACCCATTTTTTCCTCACTATACAAACGAGGAGAACCTGCATTGATACATCCGGCATTCCAATACTGAGCAAATTCATAGGAATCAACCATATCAGGCAATACAGTCGGCGTACTCCAACCTACGTTTCCTTGGTAATTTACACGCATTTTACCTTCCTCACCTTTCTTGGTAGTGACCAAAATGACACCATACGCCGCACGTGCACCATAAATGGCACAAGCAGCAGCATCTTTCAATACAGAAATACTTTCAATATCATTCGGGTTCACGTCCGAGAGACTCATTTCCACTCCATCAACCAAAATATAAGGATTCGCATTATTATCCAGATTGCCTTGTCCACGCAAAGTCAACGTACCACTAGCTCCCGGACGACCCGTATTTGAGTTGCTCACCAACAGCCCCGGAACCATCCCTTGCAAACTCTGTGTGGCATCAGCTACCGGACGACGTTCCAATGCATCTCCTTTCACTGAAGACACAGATCCGGTAAGATTCACTTTTTTCTGTACGCCATAACCTATTACAACAACTTCATCCAACGTTTCGGTATCTTCAGCCAATACAACACTGAAACTAGTCCTCCCATTAATAGGAAGAGTTTGCGTAGCATAACCAATGTAAGACACAACTAAATTTCCTTTGGAAGGAACATTAGAAAGCATAAAGTTACCATCCAAATCGGTTATTGTACCGTTTGAGGTTCCTTCAATTAAAACACTGGCCCCAATTACAGGCTCCTGACTGTTTTTGTCAATTACCTTACCACTGATAGATAAGGATTGGGCCAACACCTCCGATGAGAACAAAAACAGGATAGCTGTCACCAATCCAAGGATTGAAAGCAGTTTTGTTTTTTTATTCATAATAAAAGAATTTAAGGGTTAATTAGATTAAATCTGTTGCAAATATAAACCTCCTCCCCTTGCCTGCACCTCTTTATTTGTCTAATTAATCTCTATATTTGTCTAGAATAGTCCTCATTATCTATCTTTTAGACAAAAAGAAGACCTGAACACTTCCGGATATACCTCATCACCGGAAGACATTCAGGCCTTCTTTCTATATGTTAAAAAAAGATTATTTTGTTTCCATACTCATCGCTATTCCTTTTTCCAAACCACGAAGCTCGGCAAGGCCACGCATACGTCCCAAACAAGAATAGCCCGGATTTGTTTTCTTGTTCAAATCATCTATCATCTGATGACCATGATCCGGACGCATAGGAATAGATATTCCACGACGTTGCTGCACTTTCAACAGGTTCTTAACTACATGATACATGTCCACATCACCCTCCAGATGATTCGCCTCATAAAAGTTCCCTTCAGCATCACGTTGGGTACTGCGCAAATGAACAAAATTGATACGGTCTCCCCAACGTTCCATGATACCCGGCAAATCATTCTGTGCAGATACGCCAAATGAGCCACAGCACAGACAAAGTCCGTTTGACGGATTAGGTACAGCTTCCACCAACAGCTTGAAATCCGCCTCCGTACTCATAATGCGCGGCAAGCCCAGAATAGACATAGGCGGATCGTCCGGATGAATAACGAGCTTTACTCCCACTTCATCGGCTACCGGACAAATTTCTTTCAAGAAGAAAATCAAGTTATTGCGGAGTTTGTCCGCATCAATATCCTTGTAACGGTCCAGTTCATTTTGGAATTGCTCCAATGTAAAACTTTCCTCCGAACCGGGCAATCCTGCAATCATATTTCGTGTCAGACGATGAATTTCTTCCTCATCCATTTGTGCCAGACGCGCTTTTGCCTTTTCTATCTCTTCGGCCGAGTATTCCTTTTCGGCTCCCGGACGTTTCAAGATAAACAGATCGAACGCTACAAAAGCAGCCCGCTCAAAACGCAATGCCTTGGAACCATCGGGCAACGTATATGCCAGGTCCGTACGGGTCCAATCCAGTACAGGCATGAAGTTATAAGTCACAATATAGATACCACATGCTGCCAGATTACGCAAACTCTGTTTATAGTTCTCGATATATCTCAGATAATCTCCTGTCTGTGTCTTAATATGCTCGTGTACGGGCACGGATTCTACGACACTCCAAGTTAATCCTGCTTCTTCAATCAATTTCTTGCGCTTCATTATTTCCTCTACCGTCCATACTTCACCGTTGGGAATATGATGTAAGGCATTGACAATACCGGTTGCTCCGGCTTGTTTGATGTCCCACAATGATACGGGATCATTCGGTCCGTACCAGCGCCATGTTTGCTCACATAAAATCATATCAAATAAAAAAATTGAGAATTAAAAACTAAAGACTTGTTACATGGCAAATGCATTGAAACCACCATCTACTACGGCTACTGTACCGGTTACAAAGCTGCTGGCATCGCTGATGAGATACTGGATGGTTCCACACAGTTCCTCTGCTTTACCGAAACGTTTGAACGGAGTCTGGCGAATCACATCATTACCACGCTGAGTATATGTACCTGTCTCTTATACACATCT
>ENA-OYCP01000299-OYCP01000299.1-human-gut-metagenome-genome-assembly--contig:-NODE-299-length-11815-cov-14.249745_pt1 | contig 11815 bp, 8 predicted proteins | sample MGYA00243454_ERZ652875 | MGnify/ENA primary metagenome ERZ652875 (study PRJEB26926, sample SAMN06164783) | human gut metagenome | biome: ENVO:00009003; feature: ENVO:2100002; material: ENVO:00002003... | reverse complement strand
GTATGAGGAGAGTGCGATTCAAACCCGCGCGATAAGTTCTACCAATGCGCTTATCAATTTTGATAACGTACCTTCCAGCGTAATGGCTTCTGACCAGTATGGAAACAATCTCTATTCTGCCACGGCCAACGGCAAGCAGGTAACGACCGGCTACATCACTCAAATCGGGCAAACCGGTACGTACATTCAGTTCCCGATTAACTATTTGGAACAAGAATGGGTAAGCGGACAGCCTTGGGAATATGAGTTTTGGAATGGTGGTTTTGCCATCTCTAATTTCCATAATCTGACACAGGGTGATTATGAGAATCAATGTAGCGTTTATGATAAGAATGGCGGTCATAGCGGTAAAAATTTTGCCGTTGCTTTCGGTTATAGCGATTCATACAATGATGCGGGAGCAACCTATGACAAGTGCGCCAAGATTTACTTGACCAATGCAACCGGATATAAAGTCGAAATTCCAAAGAAGCCAGTTAAGGGTACACCGAAATATGGCAAATTCAACAGTGTATGGGTCTGCAATACAACTTATACCTACTTGGTCATGAAGGATGGCAACTCGTTTACACAAGGCTCTTTGTCGGCACAAAAAGGATGGTTTAAGGTGGTATTTGTTGCGTTGGATGCGACGGGTAAACCTACAGGTAAGGAAGTAGAATACTATTTGGCAAACTTCGATTCCAGTAAGGATGCAGAATCAGGCTTGGCCAATCAAATCCGTACTGGTTGGAGCCAAGTGGACTTAAGCGGTTTAGGTGACAGCGTATGTACTGTAGCTATCAATTTTAAAGGAAGCGATTCAAGCGCATACGGATTGAACACTCCTGCTTACGTTGCCATAGACGATATTGATGTAACCGTAAACGAATAACATGAATTTGGGGCAAATGCTTTTTAACGACAAATGCTAAGTATTTGCCCCTTTTTATTATATCCCAATGGAGATTGAAATTAAATACTTTCTTCAAGGGAATTTCAGCGTTAAAATTATAAATATAATGAAGAAGTATTTGCTTTTATTCTCCTTGACGATATTTCTATTTGCATGCAACAAAGACGAAGAAATATCGCAGGACGTGACCGTGCCTCCTGTCATTGAATTGGACAGCGAAGACGGAATCTATGTTGTAAAGATAGGAAAAGAGGTCGTTATTGAGCCGACCTATCAGAATGTCGATTACGCCGTTTATTCATGGAAATGCAACGGTCGTATCATTTCCGATGAGCCTCAATTGAAATACATTTTCAACGAATGCGGTTCGTATTACGTTACCCTGCGTGTGGATACGAGGGATGCCAGCACAGAGGAAGAAATTCGTGTGGATGTCAATGAATTGGCTCCGCCCGTCATTTCATTGGTAACCCCCTCTATAGGGCTTAAAGTTGTCGCAGGACGTGAATATATCCTTACTCCCGACATTCAAAATGCAGAAGGAGCTACTTATTTGTGGACTCTTAACGGGAACGAAGTCGGAACTGAAAATACTTATACATTCAAGCAAGATGAGTTGGGAACTTATGAACTGACTTTAACTGTAGCGAATGAAGACGGACAATCAGAGAAGACAGTTTCTATTGAGGTTGTCGATAAACTTCCAATTGAAATCGTAGTTCCGTCATCTTTATATTTCACCGAGGATAATACCAAATACGTAGAATTAGGACGTACTTTGTTTGTCCGCCCCTTTGTATCAATAAGTGCCGAGCCTTCTTATCAATGGATTTTGGACGGGCAACCGATTGAGGGAGCCAATTCCTTGGTTTACGGTTTCAAACCCTCTAAAACCGGAGAACACACGCTTACTTTTACCGTGAAATACGATAATCAAATAACAAAAGCAACCCTCACTCGTAATATTGCTGTTTCCGGTGTCGATGAAGTCAGTGTCAATATTCCGGTGAAATGTTGTGAAGCGGCCGGAAAAAGACCTTTTGCTGCCGGAAATTCCATTTACAGCAATAAAGTATATGAATTTGTTCCGGCTCCGGGACAATTCGTAAACGAAACGAATACAGCAGGTTTCAATGGGGAAAGCACGCACGAAGCAGCCTGTGCTTACGCACAAAAACGTCTTGATAATGAACAATATGTTTCTCTTGGAGGTTGGGGAGGATATATCGTAGTAGGATTCGACCACAGTATCGAAAACAAAGGCGGTTATGATTTTTCCATCAAAGGAAATGCCTTTGATTCGTCAAATGAACCGGGCATTGTATGGGTAATGCAAGATGTCAATGGAGACGGCTTGCCCAACGATGAATGGTATGAACTGAAGGGTTCTGAATATGGAAAACCCGAAACCATTCAGGACTATGCCGTAACTTATTTCCGTCCCGGTCCCAACATGGATACTCAATGGCAGGACAACAAGGGAAATAAAGGAGCGATTGACCGTCTCGGCAACTATCACCCGCAAGAGTTTTATTATCCTTTGTGGATTGAAGCGGATTCCTATACGTTATACGGCACATGCCTGAAAGCACGTACCGAACAAAGCCCGTCGACAGGCATGTGGTCCAATAATCCGTTCGGATGGGGATATGCCGATAATATTGGTGATGATATGCCCAATAAAGACAATCCTAACGCGGGAGCACTTGGAAACTATTTTAAGATTTCCGATGCAGTCAATATCGACGGTACACCTGCAAACCTTTCCCATATCGACTTTATCAAGGTGCAGACCGGAGTCAATGTAAAAGCCGGATGGTTAGGGGAAAATTCCACGGAAGTTTTCAAGTTCTGTGATGAAAACAACAATAACGACAAATAAAATTCATTATGAACAAAATATATCATTTCATCCTATTCTGTTTCGCTACGCTCTGCCTTGCTGCATGTAGTGATGACGACCCTGAAGTAAGCGGAATAGACGGCAAGGATCACTTCATCTCCGAGTTTGCTCTAACTGTAGATGGCATTACCTATCAAGCCATGATAGTCGGGGACAAGATTACAGTTGAGATACCTTATAATACCAGTCTGAAAGGGGCTACCGTAGAGTATGCCCTTTGCGAGGGAGCCTCTATTAACCCGAATCCATCAACCATAGAGGATTGGGAAAATGAATGGAAATTCGTAGTCACCTCCAGAATGCAGGAGAGCAAAGTATATTCCTATACTTATCAATATGCAGACATCGAACAGAGCGGCAGCGTGGTACTTGCCACGCAATCCGAGGTGGATAATTTTGCCAAGACAGGAATAAACAAAATCGAAGGCAGCCTGACCATCGGAACGGCAGACGGAGAAGAAATCACCAATCTGGACGGACTTGCCAACCTGAAACAAATCAGTAACTCTCTTGTTATCAATCCGTCTTACAAAGGAGCGGATTTGACGGGGTTGGATAATCTGGAACAACTCGGAAGTTTCAAATTAGGATCGACAACTTCTACCAGTAAAAACATAACGCTCAAAACGGTTAATCTGCCCTCTTTGCTTGGAGTGACCGGCGATTTTGTCGTTAACAGTTCTGTCATTGAAAAAATATCCATACCCAAAGTCGAGTTCATTGGTGAGGATATGTATATAACCTCCGATGCTTTGCTTGATTTGGATGCAAATGCCGTTGAATCTGTCGGAGCTTCCTTAATTGTCAAAGGTTCGGTAGCACAAAAAGAATCAGCGACAACCGAAGCCATTGTTTTCTCAGCGCTCAAACGGGTCGGGAATGAACTTACAGTCCAATATTTTCCCAAACTGCAAGGAATTTATCTACCGGCATTGGAAAGTGTGGCCGGTACTGCCTCATTCTCCGATATGTCCTCCATCGGAAGTCTTGCAATGACCGAATTACATTCGGTTGGAGGACTGACTATAAAAAATTGCAAAGAGATTTCCATTGTTGAACTTCCCGGTCTTATTTCCTGCGGAGAGACCAGTGTGGATGCGAATAAAGTCAATAAGTTTAATATATCTTCTTTGAAAGATGTACTCGGTGATATGACTTTAAGTAATCTGCTCATAGAAGAACTGGATTTGTCCCAGATAAATTTTAACGGGAATACACTTACCCTACAATGTAAGCAACTAAATAAAATCGTAGGTTCGGAAACATTTAACGGTAGCCTTCTTCTGCTTCCTAAAAATTCTCGATTGACCGAATTGACTCTTGAGGGAATCTCAAATATAGAGGGCGACTTCCAATGCAAAGATTATTTTTATGTAAAAGAATTTGTTATGCCATTTATTCGTGTGGCAGGAAATATGACTATTGCATTGAATTCGGGAAGTGTTGATACGGGTGCGGAAATTGAATTTCCTAAATTGCAGGAAATAGGAGGTACTTTAACATTAGAAAATAATACGAATGCAAATAATATTACCTTCCCGTCATTGAAAAAAATTCTCGGTTCATGTTCGGTTACGACTGATTTTCTTAAGAATGATATTGAGTTTACCAGTTTGGAAAGCATTGGGACGGATGGAGCAAATACACAAATTGAGTTTAAGATTGATGTTACTAATATTTTATGTCCCAAATTAAAAACGATAAACGGACTGTTTAATATTGTAACATCTACTGTTGTATGGGGTATGACGGCTGATGAGGTGTCTTATCCTACCGTTGAATCAATATCCGAAAATCTTTCAATAACATGCCCGTATTCTGATTTTGGTTCTAATGGTATTTTGTCCATTGATTTTTCAGGTCTCAAATCAGTAAAAGGGATTAGTATAAGCGGGCAAGGAGATGTTAGCGATTTCAGTTCTTTCAAATACCTGTTTGAAAACAATGTTCTAACAGGAGAATCTCAATGGTCTGTCAGAGAATGTGCTTATAACCCCACATACCAAGATATGAAAGACGGGAAGTACAAGCCTGCCGAATAGATAACCAAACAATAAGTTTTCTGCCAATCCTCGGTATGCTTACCGTAAGGTAAGACTACCGGGGATTAACTATAAAAATAACGGTATGACCTATCACCAATTGAAATATCTGCTATGGAGCGTAGTTGTCGGAGTGACACTATCCTTGACATCCTGCATGAAGTGGGACTACGGCGATGCCGTAGAAGACTTCAATGCCACGGGAGCCGGACTGTTCATCACCAACGAGGGCAACTTCCAGTACGGCAATGCTACCTTGTCCTATTACGACCCTGCGACCAAACAGGTACAGAACGAAATCTTCTTCCGTGCCAACGGCATGAAACTCGGCGACGTGGCGCAGTCGATGACCATCTACGACAACAAGGGCTGGGTCGTGGTGAACAACTCCCACGTGATTTTCGCCATCGACCTGAACACCTTCAAGGAGGTGGGACGCATCGAGAACCTGACCTCGCCGCGCTACATTCATTTCCTAAGCGACGAAAAAGCCTACGTCACCCAACTGTGGGACAACCGCATCTTCATCATCAACCCGAAGAAATATGAAATTACCGGCTACATTCAAGTGCCGGACATGACGATGGAAAGCGGCTCGACGGAGCAGATGGTGCAGTACGGCAAATACGTCTATTGCAACTGCTGGTCGTATCAGAACCGCATCATCAAAATCGACACCGAAACCGACCAAGTGGTCGATGAACTGAAGGTCGGCATACAACCGACATCGCTGGTCATGGACAAGTACAACAAGATGTGGACGGTGACCGACGGCGGTTACGAAGGCAGCCCCTACGGTTACGAAGCCCCGTCGCTCTACCGCATCGACGCCGAGACATTCACGGTGGAGAAGCAGTTCAAGTTCAAGTTGGGCGACTGGCCCTCGGAGGTACAGCTCAATGGCGACAGGGACAAACTCTACTGGATCAACAAGGCCATTTGGAGCATGGACGTGACAGCCAGCCATGTGCCGGTGCGTCCGTTCCTCGAATACAGCGGCACGATTTATTACGGACTGACGGTAAACCCCGCCAACGGGGAAGTATACATCGCCGATGCCATCGACTACCAGCAGCAGGGCATGATTTACCGCTACTCGCCCGAAGGGAAATTGATAGATGAATTTTATGTCGGGATTATCCCCGGTGCATTTTGTTGGAAATAAGAAAGGAGGCAATATGAAAAGACTATATCTGTTCTTCGCTTTGGCAGCATGTCTCCCCACGACACTCTTCGCGCAGCAGACGGAAAGCAAAAAGCGGTCGGACTGGCATCTTACCATACCGGAAGTCACGGTCATCGGACATCGGCCGATGAAAGAAATCGGTGTGCAGAAGACGAAGTTCGATTCACTCGCACTGAAAGAGAACATCGCCCTCTCGATGGCCGACATCCTGACGTTCAACTCGTCCGTATTCGTCAAGAGCTACGGACGCGCCACGCTCTCGACCGTCGCGTTCCGAGGAACGTCGCCTTCACACACGCAAGTGACATGGAACGGCATGCGCATCAACAACCCCATGCTCGGCATGACAGACTTCTCCACCATTCCGTCCTACTTCATAGACAACGCATCGCTGCTGCACGGTACTTCATCGGTGAACGAGACTGGCGGTGGACTGGGCGGTCTGGTTAAGCTTGGTACCACCCCCACCGTTGCCGAAGGGTTCAACGCCCAGTACGTGCAGGGCATCGGATCGTTCCGGACATTCGACGAGTTCGCCCGCTTCACCTACGGAAGCGAGCGGTGGCACATCTCCACCCGTGCGGTCTATTCTTCCTCGCCCAACGATTACAAGTACACCAACCACGACAAGAAGATAAACATCTACGACGAGGACAAGAACATCATCGGGCAGTATCACCCTAAAGAGCGCAACCGCTCCGGGGCGTTCAAGGACCTGCACCTGCTTCAAGAGGTCTATTACAACACCCGCAAAGGCGACAAATTAGGCCTGAACGCATGGTATATCAACTCCAACCGGGAACTTCCGATGTTGACGACCGACTACGGAGATGCAACCGACTTCGAGAACCGCCAGCGGGAACAGACTTTCCGCAGTGTCCTTTCGTGGGATCATATCAAAAGCAACTGGAAACTCGGCGTGAAAGGCGGTTACATACACACATGGATGGCCTACGACTACAAGCGTGAGGTCGCACCTGATAACTGGGCGTCGATGACCCGTTCCCGTAGCAAGGTAAATACGTTCTACGGGCAGGCTGAAGGTGAATACAGTCCGACAAAACGTTGGTTTTTCACCGCTAACGTATCGGCTCACCAGCATTTGGTACGCAGTGAGGACAAGAATATCATCTTGCAGGACGGAGGCAAAGCCATCGTGGGCTATGACAAAGGACGCGTGGAACTTTCCGGCTCCGTATCTGCCAAGTGGCAACCGATAGACCGGCTTGGCATGTCGGTTGTGTTGCGAGAAGAAATGTACGGTTCCGAGTGGGCTCCGCTTATACCGGCTTTTTTTATTGACGGCATCATTTCTCCGAAAGGGAATGTGATGCTCAAAGCTTCTGTTTCACGCAATTACCGTTTCCCGACGCTGAATGACCTCTATTTTCTGCCCGGTGGCAATCCCAATCTGAGAAACGAGCATGGTTTCAGCTACGATGCAGGTGTAAGTTTCGAGGTCGGCAAAGAAAATGTCTATAAGTTGAGCGGCGGCGTGAACTGGTTCGATTCCTACATCGACGATTGGATTATCTGGCTGCCCACCACCAAAGGCTTCTTTTCGCCCCGCAACGTGAAGAAGGTACACGCCTACGGCATCGAGGTCAAGGCGAACCTGGCCGTGCAGCCGGCAAAGGATTGGCTCATTGACCTGAACGGTTCCTATTCGTGGACACCCTCTATCAACGAGGGCGAGAAAATGTCACCTGCTGACCAGTCGGTGGGCAAACAGTTACCCTACGTGCCGGAGCATTCCGCCTCGCTGACAGGACGGTTGTCGTGGCGGTCGTGGGCGTTCCTTTACAAGTGGGCGTTCTACTCGGAGCGTTTCACCATGTCGAGCAACGACTATACGCTGACAGGACACCTGCCCGAATATTTCATGAGCAACGTCTCCTTGGAGAAAAACCTCTTTTTCAAACCGGTGGACGTGCAGTTGAAATTCGCCGTCAACAACCTTTTCAATGAAGATTACCTCTCGGTACTCTCGCGCCCCATGCCCGGCATCAACTTCGAGCTGTTCATCGGTATCACCCCGAAGTTCGGGAAAAACAAGAAAAAGTCCGTAAACACAAATTTGTAACGATATGAAAGCATTGAAAAATCTGAGCCTGATATTGCTGCTTGTACTGACATTCACAGGCTGCCATGATAAGAGTTCCAAACTTGCCGATTTCAACCGAGCGGTCTATACACCCGAATACGCTTCGGGGTTTGACATAAAAGGTGCAGACGGCAAAAAGAGCGTATTGGTTACCGTCACGAACCCTTGGCAGGGAGCTGACAGCATTACCACATACCTGTTCATCGCCCGTGACGGAGAAAGCGTACCCGAAGATTTCACCGGTCAGGTGCTCGGAAAAGATGCCGAGCGCATCATCTGCATGTCCTCTACCCATATCGCCATGCTCGACGCAATCGGTGAAACGGGACGCGTAGTCGGCGTGTCAGGCATCGACTACATCTCCAATCCCGACATTCAGGCACGGCGGGACAGCGTTGGAGATGTAGGCTACGAAGGGAATATCAACTACGAATTGCTGCTCTCGCTCGACCCTGACCTCGTGCTGCTCTACGGCGTGAACGGGGCAAGCTCGATGGAGGGCAAGCTCAAAGAACTGGATATTCCGTTCATGTACGTCGGCGATTACCTCGAAGAATCGCCGCTGGGCAAAGCCGAATGGCTGTTGGCACTTTCGGAGATCATCGGAAAACGGGCGGAGGGCGAAAAAGTATTCGCGGAAATCCCCGTCAGATACAATGTCCTGAGAAAGAAAGTAGCGGACAATGTTCTCGATGCCCCGTCGGTGATGCTCAACACCCCTTACGGCGACAGCTGGTTCATGCCCTCGACCGAAAGCTATGTCGCCCGAATGGTCAAAGATGCCGGAGGCGATTACATCTACAAAAAGAACACGGGCAATGCCTCGGTGCCCATAGACCTGGAGGAAGCCTACCTGCTGGCCTCGCAAGCCGATATGTGGCTGCATGTGGGTATGGCGAACACGCTCGACGAGCTGCGAGCCGCCTGCCCGAAGTTCATCGACACCCGCTGTTTCCGTGGTGGACAGGTCTATAACAACAACGCCCGCACCAATGCTGCTGGCGGCAACGACTACTATGAGTCTGCAGTCGTAAATCCCGACCTCGTGCTGCGAGACCTCGTGAAGATATTCCACCCCGAACTGGTCGAGGAAGATTTCGTCTATTACAAGCAACTGAAATAGATGCGCTCCCGTTCCGTCCTATTGTTTACCGCACTGGCTGCCCTCACCCTTTTCCTGTTTTTGCTGGATTTGGCGGTGGGGGCTGTCGCCGTACCGCTCGGTGATGTTTGGGCGGCCCTGACGGGCGGCGATTGTCCGCGAGCGACGGCGAAAATCATACTGAATATCCGACTGATTAAGGCGGTGGTCGCGTTGCTGGCCGGAGCCGCCCTGTCGGTCAGCGGACTCCAGATGCAAACCCTCTTCCGCAATCCGCTTGCCGGCCCCTACGTGCTCGGCATCAGTTCGGGCGCGAGCCTCGGCGTGGCACTCGTCGTACTCGCCGGTGTCGGCTCGTCGATAGGCATCGCTGGGGCGGCATGGCTCGGAGCGGCAATCGTGCTGGTCGTCATCGCCGCCGTCGGACACCGCATCAAGGATATCATGGTAATTCTGATTCTCGGCATGATGTTCTCGTCGGGAATCGGTGCGATTGTCCAAATATTGCAGTATGTTGCCAACGATGAATCCTTGAAAATGTTCGTCGTCTGGACGATGGGGTCGCTCGGCGATGTGACCTTCAACCAGCTTGCAGTGCTTATCCCGTCGATTGCCACCGGACTGTTGTTGGCGGTGGTGACGATCAAGCCGCTCAACCTGTTGCTGTTCGGCGAGGAGTATGCCGTGACGATGGGGCTGAACGTTCGTCGCTCACGCGGACTGCTGTTCCTCTCCACGACGTTGCTGGCCGGCACTGTGACCGCCTTTTGCGGTCCGATAGGTTTCATCGGGCTGGCCATGCCCCACGTCACGCGGATGCTGTTCCGCAACAGTGACCATCGGGTGCTCGTGCCGGGAACCGTTCTTTCGGGTGCTTCCGTGCTGCTGCTTTGCGACCTTGTTTCCAAACTGTTCACCCTGCCGATCAACGCCATCACCGCATTGCTGGGAATCCCCATTGTGGTGTGGGTGGTCTTGCGCAACAAATCCGTTACAGCATGATAGAGTTACACGATTTTTCCATAGGCTACGGCGAGCGAACTTTGCTCTGCGAGGTGGAAGCCACCATAGAAAAAGGCAAACTGACAGCCCTTATCGGGCGCAACGGCACGGGCAAATCGACGCTGCTCCGCGCCATCGCCGGACTGAACCGCCGTTATGCCGGTCGAATCCTGCTCGACGGGCATAACGCCGCCGATATGCGGGTTGCAGAGAGGGCAAGAACACTGGCATTCGTCACGACCGAGCGCACACGCATCGCCAACCTCAAATGCGAGGACGTCGTGGCTATCGGCCGCGCACCCTATACCAATTGGATAGGAAGGATGCAGAAGGCCGACACGGAGATCGTTATGCGGTCGCTCGCCTCGGTAGGCATGGAGGACTATGCGGAACGCACGATGGACAGGATGTCGGACGGCGAGTGCCAGCGCATCATGATTGCACGGGCATTGGCGCAGGATACGCCGATTATCCTACTTGACGAACCCACCTCGTTTCTCGATATGCCCAACCGCTACGAATTGTGTACGCTACTGGCACGGCTGGCGCATGAAGAAAACAAGTGCATCCTTTTTTCCACTCACGAGCTGGATATCGCCCTGTCGCTCACCGATGCGATAGCCCTTATCGACCCGCCCTGCCTGTCGTGCCTGCCGACCGAAGAGATGCGCCGGAGCGGTTGCATCGAACGGCTGTTCCGTAATAATTCCGTGACGTTCGATACCGCGACAGGTATGGTAAAAGCCCGATAAATAATGATCCGCATATGAAAACGCAGCAGGAACTTTGCGATATACTCGGTTTCATCGCCGAATATGCGACCTATCAACTCGGTTCGGGTGTGCACACCTCTCGGGTAATACGCAATGCGCAACGGATCGGCGAGGCGCTGGGTGTGGACGTTCAGTTATCGAGTTTCCAAAAGAGTACGATATGTACTGCACCCCAAAAGTTGGACACTTTTGGGGTGTTTTTTATGAAATATAATTATGAGATTCGTTTAAAGGCCGTAAAACTGGTACTCGAAGGCGGACTTTCGGTTAGGGAAGCCGGATGTCACTTGGGCTGTGGCCGCTCGCAAGTTCACTTGTGGGTAACATTATTCGAGCGCCATGGCCTTACCGGCCTTAAGCTGCGCCACGGTAGCTACAGTGCAGAATTTAAGTTGTCAGTTTTGAAGCATATGCACCAAAATCATCTATCTTTGCTGGAGACAGCAGTGCATTTCGGCATTCCGGGCCCTTTTGTTATTCGTCAATGGGAGCGGCTCTATCAAAACCAAGGTGCTGAAGGCCTGCGGCGTAAACCGCAAAGAAGGAGGCCGGCCATGAGTAAATCGAAGACTAAAAAAGTCAAACTCAAAACGACTCCGCACGAAGAGTTGCTTAAGGAACTGGAGTATCTTCGTGCCGAGAATGCTTACTTAAAAAAATTGCAGGCCTTAGTCGAGGAGCGCATTGTCCGCGAGAGCGGGAAAGAGCCCAAGCCATCGAAGGACTAAGGCCGCAGTGCCGGCTTTCAGTATTGCTCAAAGCCGCAGGGATGGCGCGAAGCACATTTTATTATCACTTCAGAAAATCA
>ENA-OYCP01000275-OYCP01000275.1-human-gut-metagenome-genome-assembly--contig:-NODE-275-length-12504-cov-4.301068_pt1 | contig 12504 bp, 6 predicted proteins | sample MGYA00243454_ERZ652875 | MGnify/ENA primary metagenome ERZ652875 (study PRJEB26926, sample SAMN06164783) | human gut metagenome | biome: ENVO:00009003; feature: ENVO:2100002; material: ENVO:00002003... | reverse complement strand
CGCCTCGGCGCTGCTAATGTCGGCGACCGGGCACGACTTCGGGGACGTGCTGGGCTACTACGACCACCTCCTCGAGCACCTGAAGTGGCAGAACCTCGGCCACGTGCTCGCCGGCGGCGGCCCCGTGGACGGCCGCCCTGAGCTGGAAGAAGCCCGCGCGCTCGGCGCGAGCATCGCCTGAGAGCAAGAAGCGCCTCCCCTTTGTCCGGGGGAGGCGCTTTTTCATGTCTTGCCCGCGTCCTTTTCCGCCGTTCAAACCGTGCTTGGCCGCGACGAAAGTCGAAAGTGTACTTGCGGTAGGTGAATAGAATGTAGCATCATTGATAAGGTGGTGCTTGTTTTGCTTGCTGGAGCTTTTATGATGCTGCTCTCGAGCGCATTTTTGATGCTGAGGCTTGGGCCTGCGTCCGGCTCGTTCCCGCGGCCGCTCTCTCCGGAGGAGGAGCGCAAATACGTAGACCTCTGGCTCGCGGGAGATATCGAGGCGCGCAACGTGCTCATTGAGCACAATCTCCGCCTCGTCGCGCACATAATCAAGAAGTACTACACCCAGGCCGACGACGCCGACGACCTCATCTCCATCGGCACCATCGGCCTCATCAAGGGCATCAACACCTACCGCCCCGAAAAGGGCGTGCGCCTCGCCACCTACGCCTCCCGCTGTTGCGAGAACGAGATACTGATGTATTTCCGCGCGCTGAAGAAGTCGTCGGGCGACATCTCGCTCTCGGAGTCCATCGACGTGGACGGGGACGGCAACACACTCTCGCTCATGGACATCATCTCCCAGGAGGACGACATGGCCGAGCGCATCGGCGACGGCGAGACCTGCATGCGCCTGCGCGAGTATGTGGACACCGTCCTCACCGAGCGCGAAGCCGAGATAATCCGCCTCCGCTACGGCCTCCGCGGCGCCAAGCCCCTCACCCAACGCGAGACCGCCACCCTCTGCGGCATCTCGCGCAGCTATGTATAGCAGCACGGCTAATGTAAACGAAGCCCGGAAAGCCTTGAAAACACAGGCTCTCCGGGCTTCGCTCTTGACAGGGGCAACGACGCGCCTGCTGCCAACCCCGCTGAGGGCGGCATGCCGAGGCTATCTCTGTTTTGCTGGCCGTCCCTTTACCGGGGGCATGAGAGCCGCGCTCAGCGCTGCGACGAGCGGCACAGTCAGTATGATGCCGATCGAGCCCGCTAAGCCGCGTATGAGCTCCACAGCTATTGCGTCGGAGTTGAATAGCTGGATGGCCGGGTAGCCGTATATCCGAAACAGCAGCAGCGTGTTGAGGGAAGCGCCCGCGAATGCCAGAATTAGCGTGTTCGCCATCGTGCCCATTGCGTCGCGGCCAATGTTCATACCGGAGCGGAATAGAGCAGCCTTGGGCAGCCCGGGGTTCAGCTGACGGAGCTCCCAGCAGGAAGATGAAATGGACATGGCCACATCCATGACCGCGCCAAGGGAAGCGACAAGTATGCCGCTGACCAGCAGCCCGCTTATCCTCACGGTATCCTGCGTGGCGCGGAGGACGAGGTCCTCGGCCTCGGGGAGGTTGAAGCCGTTCAGCTGAGAAATGGAACCCGAGACCGCCGCAAATATGCCCGCAACGCCCACTCCACAGACACAGCCGAGCACGGCGCAGAGCGTTTTGCGGCTCAGGCCCGTCAAAAACAGCAGAGAAGCTGCCGTAGTCAGAGCGACGATGATGATGGAGACCAAAACAGGCTCCGCCCCTCTGAGTATCATCGGCACCTGTATGAACCAAATGCAGGCAAGCGTATACACCAGGCCCACAAGCGCCATGACGCCTTTTTTCCTGCCAATTATAACGAGCAGCGCCGCAAAGATGAGCGCCAGCCCCAACATCACGGGAGCGCGGTTATAAGCGGGCACCGAGACCACATAGAGCTCCCCCTGCTCGTCCACATCGAGTCTGACTATGACTTTAGTACCGACCTTTGCGTCCACGTTGGCGTAGGCGCTCAGGAAGTTCGCAGCCTCGAGCACCGCTCCCTTGTGCTCACCTGTGAGCACCTTGACCTCCAGCAGCTGCTGGCCGATCCTGCGCCCCTCCGTCCAAGTGTCCGGCGACGCATTGTCCGCGAGCACGTCCGTGACCTCGGCCACAGCAAACATCCGCTTCTGTGCGGCCGTAAGCTCCCTGTCGCCGGCGGTCAGGTTCAAAGCCAGCGCCCAGCCTATGAGTATGGCAAATATCAGTACCGAGGCGAGGATCTCATACAACCGCAGCCTTTTGTCGGGACTGTCCGTCTTTTTCATTGGCGGCTCCTTTCAAATCATTTCAGGGGATTTCAGAAGCTCTGAAATCCCCTGAAAGCCGTATGTCTTACCTGCCCGCGTCAGTCTCTGCGCGGGAACAGCTTACTTGTTGTCGAGGAAGCGATGGATGATCGCCGCCACCTGGGCACGGCTGGCACTGCTCTGCGGCTCCAAGCCGTTTTCGCTGCCCTGCATGAGGCCGGTATATACAGCCCAGCGCATGGCATCGAGTGCGTAAGCGGAGACTTCCGCCGCATCGGCGAAGCCCGCAAGCGCGTCGGTGGGCGCGTAGGTGCTCCTGCCGGACCACTTGGCGTAGCGGTAGAGTATGGTCGCCAGCTGTTCGCGTGTCAGGCTGTTATAAGGTCCGAACAAATCGTCGTCGTAACCGTCCACTATGCCCTGAGAGCTGGCCCAGGCCACAGCGTCGGAGAACCAAGTGCCTCCGGGCACGTCGGAGAAGTCCGCGGTCTTACTGACAGCGGGCTCGCCCGCCACCCTGTAAAGCATAGTCACGAACATGGCGCGGTTGAGGGTCGTGTTCGGGCTGAACACCCTGTTGTCAACTCCGTCCATGATGCCCTTTTCGTAGACATATGCCACGTCGTTGTAGAACCAGTTTCCGGGCTTCACGTCGTCAAACGGGAGCTCGGGCGTCGGCGTGGGTGTCGGAGTCACGGGCGGCAGCGGGATGTCGGGGATATCCGGCTCATCTCCGCCCTCGGAGCAGATGATCTCAGCCCTGTCACGCACCCTGATGCGCGGATAGAGGCTGCTGTCGCCGGAATAGGTGTCGTCGTAGCTTGCAAGACCGGTGGCCGATATCTTGCAGCCGACCTCAAGGCCCTGTATGTCAGTGCCGGCAGTGATGTATCCGTTGATGAACACTCGGCCAATATTGCCCGCGGCGTCCTTCACCAGGATGTCCTGAACCAGGCCGTTCGCGTAGTTCACGTCTGTGACCGTGCCCTCGAGCGTCACGAGGCTGCCGAGATAGCTGCGGTCGTTGAGCTGAGCCGCCGTTATCTTCGTCGGCTGCACAGGCGTCGTCTCCCCTATCTTCTCAATGGAGCCGAGGGAGATGGACAGCTGCCTCTCGCCCTGATAGGACGAGGTGTGGCCGGTGATGCGCACCTTGTCGCCGAGTTTGTACGAGCCTGCGACCGGGAACACGTTGATGCCCGCCGTGCCGTCCTGGACATAGATGCAGTCGAAGAAAGCGGTGTCCTTGTCATAGCCGGAGGCGTTGGAGGTGACGACGCCCTCTATCGTGAAGCGCACGCCCTCGTTCTTCTCATCCTGCACCTGCTTTATGGTGCTTATTGCAAGGCCGTCGGGATTGAGATATTTCACCAGGTTCTCGCAGATCTTGTAGTTGGAGTAGTTCTTCTCAGCGCCGGAATCCACAGTTGCCTGCACCTCGAAGTTCGAGAGGAAAGCCGCGCCGGAAACCACTATCAAGCCCTTCCCGTCGAGCTGCTCCGTCGCCATGACAAGCAGCCTATCTGTGCCGTCTGTGTAGGCGTATTTCGGGATGCTGGTGCCGCCCAGGCCGTCACCATCCACATCCTTGGAATACGTCGTCGCGTGCGCGAATACCACCGGAGTCACCGTGTCCGGCAGGGTATCTGCGATTGCGTATACCGATGCTCCGCCATAGTGACTGAAACGCTCCGTCTCATACTTGTCATAAGGCTTCTCCTCGTTCACTATAACGCCTTCAACGAGGAAGCTGTCCCAGTTGTAATCAGAGAAATAGAGCCTCCACGGGTCAACATTGTCGTCCTTGCAGCGAACATCGTCGTAAGTCGCATCGTCGCCGATTCTGAGGGATGAGCCTAGCGCATCAAGCACGGCGTTCTGCGTCGCCGCCATGTGCATTATGTCAGAATTACTCTGAATCACATCATAGTTCTCGTAGTTGTCCGACCACCCGGTTACTATAACCATGCCTCCAGCCGCATTGAAGGCCTTTATGGCGGCGATCTCTTCTTCCGAATACACCTTCGGGTCTGTCTGGGCTGCCGCGAGGCGTCTGCTGGGCGCTGTCAGGATGATTGCCTTGTACTTGCCGCTTTCGTTTTCACAGGCCGCTATCAGCTCCTCGCTCGTGTTCAGCTGCACGGTGCGAACTCCGTTTTGCATGGCGAGGCTGCTGAAATTGCCCATGCTGTCCTTGTAGTTTCCGTTTACATACTCGTTGTAGTGGCTCGCGTCAATGCCTATGTAGACCAGCTTGGAGCTATCCTGCACGTCTATCTGTATGGAGCCGGTGAAGGTGTACTCATTGCCGCCCTGTTCGATAGTGGCCTCTACGCTCACCGTCTGGAGCCTGGCGGAGTCCGGAGTGAATTTGAAGGGGACACCCACCCTGGTGTTGGGGGCGATGCTGACGTCTTTAGCCGTATACTTCACTTCTCCGTCCACAGAGAACACCACGCTCTTGGCGGTGGCGGCCGTGGTCTCGCTGTTGAAGAGGCTCGCGGTGATGGTCAGCTCCTCGCCGGTCACGGGGTTGGCCGTGTCGCTGGTAACGGAGTCTATGCCGAGCTTGAGCACTTCGCCGACCCAAACCGGTGCGGTGACGGCCAGGTTGCCGTCTGCCTGCGTTACGCGGATGAAGTAGTAGCTGTAATCAGCCGGAATAGTGGCACTCAGCTCGCCGCTGGCCGGGATGCTGTCCCAGGTGTAGGCCACTCTGCCGGAGTTCACCACTACCTCGACCTTGGATATGGCGTCGCTGTGATCCGGATCGTAGACCGTGACCTCGATGTTGACGTTCTCGCCCACTGCGTCCGTGCCCAGCTGGCTGCCCATCATGTGGCCGTCCAGCATGTAGCTAATCTCGAGGTTCTTGTCCTCGGTGGCGTAGAGGCGGCGCTCCCTGATGGCGTCGAACAGGCCGTCCTCGGTGAGCGAGTCCGCGTAGATGACGTTCCTGGCGTCATTGGCGTTGCCCCAGCTGCCCTTGTGATTGTCCTGGTTGTTGGTCGGGGCGACGTGCCAGCCCTTGTCGAGGGCCATGATGTACTGCTCATAGCTCGGGTAGTAGCCGCCCGCGCCTATCTGGCCCTCGCCGTTGCCGACCTCGACGAGCTGGACATAGCTGTCGAGCATCGGGGTGTAGTAGGCGAAGTCCGAGAAGTTGCCGAAGGTCGTACCCGGGTGGTTGAGCTGGTTTATGGATTGAACGTCATTGTTTCCCGCATCAATAAGAAGCTGGTAATAGTCCTGGAGCCCCGCGTCGCCTGTTTTGTCATTCAGCGTCTTGTTGTTGCGCGAGACTATGCCCGGGGTGTTGAAGGTGTTTATATGGCCCGGCCCGCCCGACCAGGTCATCTCATAGCCCGCCAGCGCTATCCTGTCGGGGCTGCTTGTGTTGAAATTGTCTATTGCGCTGTTGTATGCCGCCCACTTATTGGCGCTGTCGGAGGTCATCTTCGACGTATCGTACAGCGCCTTCTCCGGGTTCGGAGCACTGGAGGAGTCAAAGTAGTTCGAGTGGTCGGTGAAGGCCACAAAGTCGATGTTGTCGTTCTCGGGTATCCCGGACACGTGTTCGAGGGCCTCCTGCAGCGTGCCCGAGCCGTCGGAATACTCTCCGGTGTGCGAGTGGAGCTGGCCGAAGTACGCGGTGAACTCGGCCTTGCCGACGGTGAAGCTCCAGCTCTTTGTGCCTTCTTTATCGTCAGACCTCTTGACCGTCAGCTCGACGCTGACGCGGCCGTCGGGCAGGTCGGCAGCCGGGGTATAGGTGACCGTGCCGTTCTCATACTTCGCATTGACAGTCTGACTGTTCACGGTCATGGTCACGGTCGGGTTCTCACCGGCGTTTTCGACCTTTGCGCTGATGGTGGGGCGCTTGTCACCGCCGGTCTCGGCGCCCTGAGCCGGCGAGACCTCGGTGATGACCGGCTCGTCCTTCACCGTGACATCTTTGCTGCCGCTGATGGCCTTGCCCTTGGCGTCCGTACCGCTGACCGTTATGGTTATCTTCTCGCCGGTCACGAGGTTTGCGGGCACGGTGTAGACGCCGTTCTCGCCCTTGGTGAGCTCATTATTTCCCACCTTGACGGTGAGCGTACCAACGCCAAACACAGCGTTGACTTCGACGGTGAACTCGTAGGGCACTCCCGCATAAGCGTCTGTGCCGGTGATGGTAACCGTGGGCTTGTTGACAACGCCGGAAGTCAGATCTGCCGCATCATTTGCGCAGGGGTAGAAGAAAAACTCGTAGATGTCGTAGTCCGTGGCGTTGTACATACTGTAGGTCTTGTAGGAGTCGCTGTAATACTCGAGGTACTGTGAGTTGCCGTTGAACTTTGCCTTCCTGCTCTCGAGGTTGAAGCCGCCATTCTTGCCCTTTGTGAGCTTCCAGTCGGCTGCTTCGCTCTCGGTCAGGGAATAGAAGGCGTTGTTGCCCGTGCCGTCGGAACACAGGTAACCGTAGGCATCATTCTTGAAGCGATACCAGTCCCCGTTTTTCTCAACGGTGAACACCACACCGCCGTTTTCGGCAGTGGCCCCATTCTCCGTGACCGTAGCTAAGGCATTTGCGATCGACGGGCTGTCCGCCGCGCCTATCTGCCCCGCCAGCACGCCCTTGGCCGAGATGTTGTAGAGCATGACCTGGGCGCCCTCAGCAGGCAGTCCCCCGCTCTCTCCGCCGCCGCCGGGCTCGGTCGGCCCGTCAACCTTGATGAACTGCATCGCGTAGATGCTCTCATTGTTCGACTTATATTGGTATGTAGAAAACTCGCTGTACTGGCTATACCATTCGATGTAAAGATCAGTTCTTCCCGCGTTTATTATGTAGTAGCAGCCCTCTGTCGCTGCAGGACTTACAGTCCAGGTGTCATTCACCTCGTCAAGCGGCAGGCTATTATTTTTTGCATTTACAGACAGCTTATTTCCGCCGTTTGAGAAAATATATGTCCCGTCGCCGTTAACGGTGACGTCCCAGATAACGTCAGACGTGACGCTGTCAAAGCCGCCCGCGCTGTTCAAGGTCATGTCCACGCCAGCGCGATAATATGTGCCCACAGCGTTAACAGACAGGGCCTTGCTATTCGCCGGGTTGTAAATTACAACCTTGTCGCCTGTGTTGATTACTCCCGCTTTTTCAGCCAGATAGAATTCCATCTGGTAGGCATCGGTTTCTTTAATTCCGTATGTTGTGAATCCCCCATAGTATTCAAGCGCCTGATTGTGGTTTCCATTGTAGTTTGCGCCAACATTCTTGACATACCATTTTCCGGGCTGCCCATCGACCGCCGATATTGTCCATCTTCCGCAATCAGTCAGGCTATCTGTAAAGCTGAGGCTATTGCCGCTCTCACCGGAGGTGAGATACTTGCCGTCAAGCATGAAAACATAATTGTCCCCGTCTTTAACAGCTTTTACCTTGGCCATTCCTTCCGCCAGTTCGATCTTATCCTCTGCTACGGCGGCAGTAACATAAGCCAATTTGCTTCCGCTTGCCTGGGAGCCCATTACCGCGCTATTCGCAGGGTTGTAAATAATAATGGTATCCCCGTCACCCGGAAGCTCAGTCAGCTTAGTCGCATAGCTCTTTTCCAATGTGGGATCATCACCGGGATCCTCGCCGGGGTCAGGAAGCTCTATTTCGCCATTCAATTTATAGAATGTCAGCGTCTGATTCTTTGTGTTGCCTGTTGTGTTCTTATACACGCGGAAATTTGGTGTTCCAACATCTTTACCGCCGTTATTGTCATAGACCCCCATATACCGCGTGTTGCCGCCGGTATCCTGACACTTAAGATAACCGCTGGTATCAAGCGTCCAAGTTGATATCGTTTCACGGTCTCCCACACGCAAACCATTATTGTCATTAATACAATACAGCCAGGCATCTTTGGTTCCGGCGGGATAAATATTGTATCCGCCATCGACTTTTACAACATTCCAGCATTGAGCAATATCATTCGTTACACTCGAGTCCCAAACTTTAGCTGGCCCCCCAGTTTGAGTACCGCCATTGTTGAGCAGAGCATAATTCTCATTTGTATAGCTGGCATGCATGGTGATGGCTATAACATCATCAGGCTGAATATCCGCCAGCTCTACTTCTTCCCAGGTTGCCTCATCCGCAGCTGCGGCTGTTGCCGGCAGCATACTTACCAGCATCAGCGCAACCAAAAATATTGCCAACAATCTCTTTCGCATACACTACCTCCTAGTTGTTCCCAAGCAAACCCTTGTTTTCTTCAAAATGGTACATCCACTTTTAATATATTATACTAATCTTCCAAATCGTGCAACATGCAATGCGCAATTATTCATTATTTTACACGCAAATTACACAAGCATAACAAAACTTGCTCGTCTACATGGGCAGATACCAGGTATTCAATTCGGCTGGTTTATGGCCCTCGTCGCAAAAAACACGCGGCATATGCTGAGTACCGCATCAGCGGCGAGAGGCTGGTGCGGCTGCGATGTATTTGGGGCTTAAGGCAGCGGCACGAGAGAGCAAAAGAGCGCGGGGATATCCCCGCGCTCTGCGCATTTTCAGGGTCTGCGTCCGTTATGCCTGCCAGCCTGTCAGCCGATACTCGTCGCGGCGCGGGTGCATCGAGCGCTTCAGGCGTTGCTTCGCTGCGATCAGCCCTTGATACCGCCGGCCTGGAGGCCGGAGACGAAGTATTTCTGGCAGCAGATGAACACTATCAGCACCGGCACGAGGCTCGCGACGCTCATGGCGAACACATAGCCCCACTGCGTGAACTGGTGCTGGCCGAAGAAGCCGGAGATGGCTATCGGCAGCGTGCGTTTGGCGTTGTCGTTGATGACCGTCATGGCCCAGGGGAACTCCTCCCAGGCGGTCAGGAAGTTGAAGATGCTCACGGAGGCGATGGCCGGGCTCGCGAGCGGGCAGATGACCTTGAAGAACACCGTGAACACGCTCCCGCCGTCCATATACACCGCCTCGTCATAGTCGCGCGGGATGCTCTCGATGTAGCCCTTTATCATGAAGGTCGAGAAGGGTATGACCCAGGCGACGTAGAAGGGCACGAGGCCGAAGAGCTTGTTCGTGAGCTTGAGGAAGGTGGCGAGCTGGTACTGCGTTATGATGAGCGTCGTGCCCGGGATTATCATCGTGCCGATGACGAGGCCGAAGAGCAGCTTGCGGCCCGGGAAACGGAATCTCGCGAGGCAGAAGGCCAGCGCCGTGGCGATGAAGGCCGCGATGAGCACGGTGAGTATCGTGACCGCCGCGCTGTTTAGGAAGTTCTGATAGAACTTCTCCTGGGCGAAGATGTACTGATAGTTCTCCGCCGTCAGCTCCTCGGCCGAGGGGAAGAACCTCGGCGGGAACTCATAGAGCGCGCCGTTGGGCTTGAGCGAGGTGCTGACCATGTACACCATCGGCATGACGGACACGGCTCCGCCTATGAGCAGCAGCAGGTATTTCAGCGCATTTGCGGCATTTTTCTTTGTAAATCTCCTGTGCATATCACACCTCAAAACTGGCTCTCGCCGTTTCTGCGCATGGCCTTGAACTGCAGCACCGCGAGGAAGGCCAGCGTCAGCGCCACGATGAAGGACAGGGCCGCGGCGTAGCCGAAGTCGCCGGAGCTGAAGGCCTTTGAGTACATCCAGGTGAGGACGACCTCCGTCTCGTGCATGGGCTTGCCGTCCGTTATCATCTTTATCGACGTGAACACGTTGAAGCCGCCGATGGTCAGCATGACGAGGGCGAAGAGTATGGTCGGCTTTATGCTTGGCAGAGTTATGTAGAAGAACCGGGCGAAGGGCCCGCAGCCGTCGATGGACGCGGACTCATAGAGCTCCTGCGGCACACTCTGCAATGCGGCGAGGAACACGACTAGGTTCCAGCCCACGCCCTTCCAGATGCCCAGCATCATGGCCACGGTAAGCCCGCCCCAGCGGGTGTCCAGCCAGCGGATGTTGCTCTCGCTCAGGTGCAGGACGTTGGTGAGCAGGTAGTTGAGCATGCCCTCGGTGTTGAAGATGTACCTGAACACCAGTGAGACGATGACCCAGGAGGTTATGACCGGCAGGTAGTAGATGACCCGGAAGGTCACGCGGAAGCGCGGGATGGAGTTTATAAACACCGCCGCGAGCAGGCCCAGCACCATCTGCCCCGGCACGGTGACGAGGGTGTAGATGAGCGTGTTGGCAAAGGCCGTCCGGAAGGTGGCGTCGCCCAGCACGGCGGCGTAGTTTGCAAGCCCCGCAAAGCCGTGCTCGAACATGTTGTCCCGGTTCCACTCGAGAAAGCTCATGTACAGCAGCTTCAGTATCGGGTAGATGGTGAACATTGCAAACATCAGCACACCCGGGAGCAGGAGGGCCATGAGCTGTATTCGGTTCCGCCTCGGTTTAAGTTCCATATCGAGGCTCCTTTCAAAAAAGGCGCGCGGGAGGTCCGGCGTGGGCGCTCCCGCGCGCAAAGCTGTTGCGATTTTGGGCAGTTTCTGGTATACTTATAATGTTATCCGGCGAGCAGCTCGTCCACCTTGGCGGCCAGGGTGTCAAGCGTGGTCTGGGCGTCGGCGCCGTTGACGATGATGTCGGTCACGGCGGTGGTGAGCTCGCTGTCGATGTCGGACCAGGCCGCCACGGGCGGACGGGCCTTGGCGGTGATGATGGCCTCCAGGAAGGGCGCGTAGTCCGCGTTCTTCACCGTGTCGCTCTCAAGCGCGGTGGTGTTCACCGGGATCTGGCCGACCTTGGCCATCTCCTCCTGGGCAAAGTCGCTGACCATGAACTTCATGAACTCCCAGGCGCCCTCCTTGTTGGCGGTGCTGAACATCGCGATGTCCTCGCCGCCGAGCACGGAGATGGAGCCGGCGGAGCCCGCGGGCATCTCGGTAGTGCCGTACTTGAAGTCCGGATAGGCGCCCGCCATCTCTGCGGTCTTCCACGGGCCCTCGAGCAGCATCATGTACCGGCCGGTGCCGAAGCCGTCGGTCATCGGGATGTCGCCGCTGTTGAAGCCGGTGAGCTGGCCGTTCTTATAGAGGTCCGCGAGCATCTGCACCGCGGCCACGGTCTCGGCGCTGTTGAGATAGCCGGTGGCCTGGGTGTAGTCCTCGTTGGTGATCTCGCCGCCGCAGCTCCAGATGTAGGGCAGGATGTTCCAGCCGGCGAGCGCGGGCTCGTTGAGGCCCCAGACCTGCTGGCCGTTCTCGTTAGTGCCGGAGAGCGCCGCGATGGCGGCAAGCATCTCGTCCATGGTCTTGGGCGCGGTCAGGCCCGCGTTCTCAAAGGCCTCGGCGTTATAGAACAGTATCTTCGTGTTGGTGTTGAGCGCGAGGGCGTAATAGCTGCCGTTCACCATGCCGGTGCTCATCGCGCTGGGCAGGAGCGTCGCGGCCACGTCGTCGAAGTCGGCCATCTCCTGGTCGAGCGCGGCGAGTATGCCCATGGACTCAAACTCTGGCACCCAGGCTATGTCCAGCCTCGCCACGTCGGGCAGGGTGTCGGAGTTCGCGCTTATCAATATCTTGTCGTGCAGGTCCGCCCACTCGTGGGAGACGGCGTTGACCTTGTACTCGGGATGCTCCTCCTCGAACTTGGGGATGAGCACATTCATAAGGGTTTCATTCTCTGCGGACTGGGCGCTGTAATGGTGCCAGAAGTTGATGACTGTCGGCTCTGCGGCGTCCGGGCTGCTTCCGGGCGTCTCGTCGGTCTGCGGGGGTGAACTGGTGTCTGGCGCTTCACCGCCGCAGGCAGCTAATGTCGCAACCATTACTGCCACGGCGAGCAGGAGCGCCAGCATTTTTGCGTACTTCTTCATTTTCATTGCTGACCTCACTTTCTTGTCTGTTTGAATATTTTCACGGTCCGCGCCGGTATGCTCAAACTGAGCACCGCCGGGCATTCCGCCGAATACGCGTCCCTAGCGGGGTTTATCACGGAAGTCACTGTCTCGCCGGAGAAGACCTCGCGCCACTCGCCGGAGCCGTCCGGCACGCGGGCCTCGCCCTTGTACCAGCGCTCCCCCGCGTTGATGACGACCAGCACGTCCTCCCTCTCGTGAGTGCGGCAAAAGCCGAACACGTTGGCGCCGTCGTCGCAGACGGAGTTGTAAAAGCCGCCTTCCCGGAGGGCTGGTGAGCCCTTCCGCAGGGCTATGAGCTCCCGGAACCAGCCGAGCAGCTCCGACTCCCTCTCCGCGGCCTCCCAGTCCATTGCGCGGCGGCAGTCCTGTCTCTTATACACATCTCCGAGCC
>ENA-OYCP01000268-OYCP01000268.1-human-gut-metagenome-genome-assembly--contig:-NODE-268-length-12620-cov-4.028571_pt1 | contig 12620 bp, 8 predicted proteins | sample MGYA00243454_ERZ652875 | MGnify/ENA primary metagenome ERZ652875 (study PRJEB26926, sample SAMN06164783) | human gut metagenome | biome: ENVO:00009003; feature: ENVO:2100002; material: ENVO:00002003... | reverse complement strand
GACGGCGGCCTCGCCCGCGGGGAGGGGCTCGCTCAGCGCGGCGCTGACGCCGTAGACCGGGTTGCCGCTCATGTTCTCCACGACGTACCGGACCTCCAGGCTGCCGCTCTTTGTCCGCACGGTGTAGATGCCGCCGCCCAGCTCCGCCGTGACGGCGCCCGCGCCGCCGCGGTAGATGTCCAGCCTGAACTCCATGCTCAGTCCGCCGAGCCCGCCGGGGTCAAAGCTGTCGCTGATGTGCACCTGGCCGAGGTCGTCCGTGACCTGCACGCGCACCGGGTCCTGGTTCGGCGCGGGGCGGATGTAATAGAGCGGGCTGCCCTCGGCGTCGCCGCCCGCGAGCTCCAGCGTCCAGCTGCGGCCGCCCTCGCCCCTGAGCGTCAGGCCGTCGGCGCTGCCGCCGCCGGGGAGCGTGACATGGAAGAGCGGCTCGGGCAGGGAGCTGCTCTCCACGGGCTCGTCCCCGCCGCCGACCACGGCCTCATAGCCCTTGTCGCCGCCCATGTAGATGGTGATGTCCGCGGGAGTAAGCTCTATCTCGCCGTCGAGGCGCTTGACGCTCACGGAGGCGGTCGAGCTCAGGCAAAAGACGCTCGCCGTGTTCTCGAGCACGCCGCTCCAGCCCTCCGCGGGCCGCGCGAACTCGCGGTAGCAGTAGAGCACCGCGCGCCCGTCCGGGCCTATCGTGCCCGTGCCGTCGCCGCCGATGAACACGGCGCCCGGGTCGTCCACGGTGAACACCGCGCCCGGCGTGCCGGTTACGGCGAGCTCATAGAGCAGCACGGCGCTGGTCTGCTCCGCCCTGAGCAGCACCTCCGCGCTGCCGCCGGTGGTGGTGACCTCGTCGGGGCGCACGCCCTCCGGGAGCGTCACGCCCTCGGGCAGGACGGAGAGCACGGTCTTTTCAAGGCTGCTCACCGTGTGGACCTTCACCGCGGCCCCGGCGCTCTCGGTCCGGCTGCCGACCGTGACTGTTGCGCTGTTCGTGAGCTGCAGACCGGAGCGGTCCCCGGGGAGGCCGGTATAGGTCCGCGTGAAGTAGAGCTCCGCCGAGGCGGGCGCGGCCTGCGTGCCCGCTTTCGCCCAGGTCACGGTGACGGAGCCGTCGGGATTCTCACTGACGCTGAAGCCCTCGCCGGAATACCCGGCATAGGCCGCGCCGGGGTCGGTGACGAGCGCGCTGTCGCCGTTCACGGCGGTGACGATGACGCGGTAGAGCAGCGTGACCTCATCCGCCTGCGGGCAGACCGTCACGGAGAGGCGGTCGGCGTCGGCCGGGGTGTACTCGGGCGCGGCGCCGCCCTTCCAGACGGCGTCCAGCTCGGATGCGGTCTTTATTACGGCCTGCTTTTCAATGGAGGTGCAGGCCTCGGCCGTGGGCACGCTCACGCCGTCGCTCGCGGAGAACTCGCCGAGCGTGACCGTGGCGGTGTTGTCGATGCTGCCGCCGATGTCGTCGGCGGTGACGGTATAGCGGTAGGTCAGCACGGCCTCACCGCCGGGGGCGAGCGCGTCGATGACGAAGCCCTGCGCGCCCATGTGCCCGCTCGCGCCGCTTATCGTGACGTCGGCCGGAAGCTTGGCGTCGCTGACGACGGCGCCCGCCGCCGGGCCGCCGCTGTTTCTGACGGTGACGGTGTACTCGAGCACGTCGTTGACGCTGACCTTCTCCTCCGCGCCGAGCGGCCGGGGCCCGTCGGCGTCCACCAGATACACGGCCTTGTCTATGCTGAGCACCGGCGCCCCGGCGCTCCAGACGGCGTAGAGCGTGGTGTCGGAGTATATGCTGAAGCTCCGCGCCCCGGCCGCGGTGAACTCCGCCTCAGCGGCGGCGCTGCTCCTCGCCCAGCCGAGGAATTCATAGCCCGGGCGGCTCGGCACGTGGTCGAACAGGACGTCCACGCTGCCGCCGCTCTCATGCGTGGCGTTGTCCTCGGGTATGTAGCCCGCGCCGCCGTTGGCGTCATAGCGCACCGTGTAGTGCGGCGTGAGGCTGAGCGTGACCATGGCGAGGTTGTAGCCCTCGCCCTTGTACTCATAGTTCAGTCCGCCGTCCGGGCCCAGCCCGGGCTCGTACCGGAGCGAGAAGCTGTAGGTCCGCTCCGCGCCGCGGAACACGCCGTAGTTTCCGGCCCACTCTATCTGCTGCGCGCCGTAGGCGGTCTTGAGGTAGCTCTCTATCTCGGCCTGCACCTGCCGGGCCGTGTGCGGCGCCTCCGAGGAGAGCGTGGCGATGAAGCTGCCGCCGTAGCTGTCGTTGAGCTCCACGAGGTAGAGCGGGGGCGGCACGATTATGACGCCGTCGAGGTGGTTCGGGTAAGCGCCCAGCAAATCGCCCTTGAGGACGTAGCCCTGAAAGAGCTTGCCGAAGGAGTCGGAGGTGAAATACTCCCGGCTCCCGGCGTCCATGCACTGCACCACGCCGCTCCACCACTCGGCGTTGTTATCCATGCCCAGGCCGCAGGTGACGGCGGAGATGACCTTGCGGCTCTCCCATTCCGCGGCGCCCGCGGGGTAGAGCTCCAGCAGCTCGTCTATGTCGACGCTCGCCATGCGGAAGGGCACGTCGTTGCCGCTCGGGCCGTAGAACTCCGGGCCCTTGCCGGGGCTCTCCGGGTGTACCGGGAGGTTGCTGTCGTAGAGGTAGTAGAACGCGAACTCGCTCACCCCGTAGCCGCCCCCCGCGGCCAGCGCCCCGGCGGGCAAAAGCCCCAGCACGAGGGCTATAAGGCAAATTGTGCCAATCAGTCTCTTTAGTTTGTCTCCCATGATTACCTCCATATGAGGGGACGATAATCAACACAGTGTCCCCTATTTGATGTATATCTATATCATATCATAGGAGTTAGGAGAACACAACAAAAATAATAATGATTTTTATTTTTATAATTATACAGACAATATTTCCCTGCGAGCCGCCCGGGCATTGAAAAACCGTGCCCGCGCCCCATTCCCCCGCCGCGCCTCCCGGTATTTTATTCGCTCATGACCCTGTCTCTGCTCCCGCCGGGGCATGTGGAGCTCTGCGCCGCCGCCGGGCTCATATAAAAAAACAGCCCCGTCGACCGTGGTCAACGGGGCCGTCTGTTGTTCAGAGGTTTACCATTCTACATACTGCTCACAAAACCGCATGAGCATCGCGGCCGTCTGGGCTCTGGTGGCCTCTCCGCGGGGAGCGAGCGCAGACTCGCTTATGCCGGTGATGACCCCGGCGCCGCAGGCCCACTGCATCGCGGAGACCGCGTACTCGGCCACGTCGGCGGCGTCCGAGTAGGACAGGATGTTGGTGTCCTCGCCGACGGACACGTCGTCGCCCCTGGCCTGGGCGTAGCGGTAGAGGATGGACGCCAGCTGCTCGCGGGTGATGTTGTCATCAGGCCCGAACAGGCCGCCGCCGTAGCCGTCCACGATGCCCTTGGACGCCGCCCAGGTCACTGCGTCGGTATACCACGCGCCGTCCGCCAGGTCGGAAAAGCTGCCGCTGCCGGTGACGGCGGGACGGCCCTCCATGTTGTAGAGGATCTGGCAGAGCTGCGCCCTGGAGAGGGCGGCATTGGGGCCGAAGGTGTCCTCGCTGAACCCGCTCATGAGGTCGTGGCGGTAGACATAGGCCACGGCGTCCTCATACCACGCGCCCGCCGCCAGGTCGGTGAAGGGCAGGGCATGGCTCTTGCCGTCGAGCACGAGGGCGTACTGTCCGGCGCTGCCGACGGGCAGGGACGCATAGCCGTCCCCGTCCACCAGGGAGGAGGCCGTATAGACCAGCTTCCCGGCGGCCTCGTCGTAGTGGTAGAGGTTGGCCCACAGGCCGGCGTTTTTCGCGCCCACGGGGGCGGTCAGGGTCATGGTGAAGCCGAACTCGCCGTCGTTCTTGACGGTGAGCTGCACCGTGCCCGCCTCGCCGGCGACGGAGTTTACGGCCTCCGCGGGGATGGTCCCGGTGTCCATGTCCACGCTCAGGTCAAGGTCGGTGAGGTCTGCGCCCGCGGGGATATCCTTTCCGTTCACCGTCCAGGTGACGCCGCCCGGCACCTTGACCTCCAGCGTCGCATTCTTGCCGGACAGCTCTTCAAACACTTCCTTGTCCAGCTCGGTCTTGCCCGTGGTGAGGTCGACGTTCACGGTTTCCCCGCCCTGGGCGCTCTCTATCTTGTCGACAGCCTGCTGGCTGGCATCCTTGCCGGGGGTAGTCGGGACGGCGGGGATGATCGGAGTTGCCGGCTCGCTCGGAGTGGTGGGCTCGCTCGGAGTGGTGGGCTGCTCGGGGTCTTCGCTCTGCCCGGCCTTCAGGGTGACCTCCTTGGCCGCGCCGGTGAAAGTACGGTTGTTTTTATCATATACGAGCTCCGCGCCGCTGGGCGCTATGACGGCGTAGGCATCAGAGTAACCATCATACGACTCAACGACCACAGCCTGCAGCTCATAGCCCTCCGGCAGATAGCCCGCCGGCAAGTTGATGATCTCACTCGCTTCCACGCTGCCATTACCAAAGCCCACAATGGCGGCGTTTTCGCCTTTTCCTGTGACCGTGCCGCCTGTCATGGTCAAACCGTAAGTATCAACACCCCAGCCGGTACCTGTGCCGGTGCCGGTGCCGGAGACCGTGCCGCCATTGACAGTAATGCATTCGAAAGAAACAATGCCGTCAGTACCTGTACCAAAAACCGTGCCGCCGTTCACTATAATACTGCTTTCGCAACAGATACCAACGTACGTTGAGCTGGTGCCGCTAACTATTCCGCCGCTGTTTACGATCAGGTCGCCAGACACATCGATGCCTTCTCCTTCACTGCTGCTGCCGGTGACGGAGCCGCTGTTTACCGTCAGGTTTCGGTATACACGTATTCCTGCTGCATTGCCTCCCTTAGCTTCCAGGCTGCCGGTACCGCTGATGGTAAGATCGCCGTCAATGTAAACGCTGGCTTCAAGCTGGTCGCTTTCGACCGTAGAAGTGCCCGTCAATTCAATGTTCAGGTCGCCATTGGCATAGATGCCGTAGGTTTTTCCAGAGACTTCATATCCGTTCGTGATTTTCGCATCGGTCAGCGTCAGGGTGTTGGAGGCTGCGTTGTAAGACGCGGTGCCGCCTTCGCCGCATTCGACTTCACCATTTTCGTCAACCGACATATTCTTGCCGTCTATCCACAGCTGTTTCATTGGCTTGTAGGTCGATTCGGTGACGTCGCCGTTCTCCACCCTGAGCTCCGTTGTATCATTGTTCGGTGTGTATTCTATGTCGTCCACCATGATCGTGACCGAGCTCAAGAGATTAATGATGTTGCCCGGAGTTTCAGACGAGACTATGACCTTGGCCTGCTTGCTGATGGTGACAGCCTTATCCTTGTAGGTGTATAGACCGTAGCCGTTTTTGCCATTGGCGCGGGCAGTGACGGTGCCGCCGGTTATCGTGAGGTAGTCCATGTAGATGCCGTAGCAATTTTCGCCGTTGCCGGTGCTGGTGACCTCGCCGTCTTCTACGGTCAGGCTGCCATTATCCTCTATATAGATGCCGCTGCTGTAATAACCTTCGCCGCTGCTGGTGACGGTGCCGCCCTCTACGGTCATACTGCCGCCATTTATGTGGATGCCGTGGCTGTCTTCACCGGTGCCTTTGCCGGTGACGCTGCCGCCGCTTACCGTAAAGTTGCCATCTGTTGATTTTACATAGATGCCATAGATGAAATAGCTGTCTTCACCGGTGCCGGTGCCGGTGAGGGTGCCGCTTTCGACTTTAATGCTGTTTTCGACACAAACGCCCTGAAGACCGCTGCCGGCAACACTGCCGCCGTTCACTGTCAGGGTGGAGGCATGGACACCTTCCTGTGTTGAGCTGGTGCCACTAACTGTTCCACCGCTGTTTACCGTCAGGTCGCCATGCACATCGATGCCTGTATCATCTGTGTGGTTGCCGATGACGGTGCCGCCGTTTACCGTCAGGTTTCCGCTCACATCGATACCTGCTTCATCATCGCCCGTGGTGGTCAGACTGCCGGTGCCGGTGATGGTCAGATCGCCGTCCATGTTGACGCCGGCGTCAAGCTTGTCGCTTCCGGCCGTGGAAGTGCCCTCCAACACGATGTTCAGGTCACCATCGGCATAGATGCCGTAGGCTCCGCCATAGACCGTGTGGCCCTCCGTGATTATAGCATCGCGCAGCGTCAGGGTGTTCGAGTCTTTGTCGTAAGACGCGTAGCCGCCGTCTTCGCCGCACTCTACTGTATAAGGGTCGTTCAGCATATTCACGCCGTTCACCCACAGCTCTGTCAGTCCTGACTCTCCCTCGCCGCCGGAGGCCATGGCGCCGGCGGGCAGCAGGCTCATGAGCAGCACAAGAGCCAGCAGCAGTCCTATTACTCGTTTTTTCATACGTTCCCCTCCAGTATCAGTTCATCTGCATCGTGTCCAGCAGCTCGTTGATGGACGCCCGTACGCAGCAGCTTCCGCTTTCCCACACGACTTCGCCGTCCGCCAGTCTGGCCGACGCAAACAGCTCCGGCGACGACAGCCGTCCGAATCGGATGGCGCGTAATCTGTGGCTCATGTTGATGAGCGCTTCACTGCCGTTTGCAAAACGCAGCTTGAGCTGATAGTCCGGCAATACCTGCAGCGTCACCCCGGTCATATCCATTGCGTGACCTCCTTTGCTCATAAAAATAACAGCATTGGGTTCCTGCTTACAGCATACAGCAACCCAATGCTGCGCACATCCCCCGAGCGGGGGATTTGGGGGGATCATTTCAGCAGATCCACCAGCTTGCTCCGCCGGTCGATGTTCGTCTTGTTGAAAATACTGCGGATATGGCTCTTCACCGTCTCCTCGGAGATAAAGAGCCTCTGCGCGATCTCCTTGTTGCGCAGTCCCTCCGCCGCCAGCGCGGCCACCTCGCGCTCCCGCTCGCTGAGCCCCGTCATCTGGTCCGGGTACTTCTCCAGCATGGCGAAGATGCGGCTCTCCTCCGCCTTGGTGTAGTGTATCTCCAGCGCCCTGATCTCCGCGATGGCGGTCTCGTGCTTCTTCCTTATGGAGGGCAGCAGGAACAGCGCGGCGAGGTATTTCCGGAAGCAGGCCAGAAACGTGTAGTTGTGGTCCGGCGCCGCCAGCGTCAGGGACTGGTCCAGCCACTCCGCCGCCTTCGGTATCGAGCCCATGGCCAGGTAGCACAGCGCCAGCCCCACGCACATGAAGTTGCGCGTCGAGAGCGAGATGAGCCGGCTGTCCAGCTGGAGCGAGGCCTCCACGCTCGCGATGGCGCGCTTGTACTCCTTTTTCAAAATGAGGTCTGTTATGCGGTTGGTCTTGACCATGAAGTTCGTGAACGTGAGGTCCCCCAGCACGTCCGCGGAGCCCCTCGCCCAGGCCGCCGAGCGGTCCGGCTCCATCATGAGGCCCAGGAGATATGTACGCACCGTCTCCGCCATCTGCGTGTTCAGGGCGGTGTGCTGCAGGAAGGGGTAGGCCAGCGCCTTGGTCTCCAGGTACTCGATGGCCTTTTGCAGGGAGATCATGTCCGACTGGTAGATGGCGTTTATGCCCAGCAGCAGCGCCGCGCCGTAGGTGACCGTAGCGTTCTGCCGCTGCTCGGACAGCATGGCCGCGCGGTGGGCGTAGATGTCCGACTCGTCGAAGCGGCCCTGGACGCTGAGGGCCTCGCCCATATAGATCTCATAGGCCCCGGCGCCGTGATTGCCGGTGAGCGGGTCATACACCTCGAGCATGTCCCGCAGCTCCTCCGCGGTCTCCATCATCCTGCCCGGCGTGCGGTAAAAGAGATACCACATCGACGTCGTGCCGAACATATACGGCTCCCGCCGGTTGAAGAGCTCGGACGGGGCGCTCATCAGCTTCGCGGCCTCGAGATAGCGCGCTTTCATGCGCGGGATGTCGGGAAACTCCCGGAAGGCGGAGAGGAGATACCACTCGCCCATGAGCTGGCTGTCCCCGAGCTTCTCCAATATCGCCCGGCTCTTCTCCAGCGCGGCCTCGAAGCCGGCAAAGTCCGCGCCGCCGAACAGCGCCAGGCACAGCCGCAGCATGGAGAGCGGATATCGCTCCAGGGTCTCCGGGGCGCACCTCTCCAACACGCTTCGCGCCAGGGCCGTATAGCTGACCGGGCCGAATTGCTCGCCCAGGAGCGCTATGAGCTCGCAGGAGAGCAGCCGCTCGTCATTGCCCGCCTTGAAAAAGCACTCCACGGCCTTTTTGTTGTTCCCCGTCCGGCGGTAGACCTCCCCGGACATCTCATAGACCTGGCAGCGGAAATCCGGCGGCATGGTCTCCAGCATGCCCAGAAGAAAATGCCGCAGCAATTCATGGGGATAGCTGGCCCCGGCCCGCGGATCGTAGTGCATGAGCGGCGTCCGGACCAGGAGGTTTTTCAAGGCAGTCTCCTGCCCGGGGGCGATCTCCGGCAGCTGCTCTGCACGGATGCAGTCGAATGCCGCCGCCCGCAGCAGCAGCTCCTGCTCCCGGCCGGAGACCTTCCTCCAGAAGAACTCGTAGAGCAGCCCGTCCATGTCCTGAAACTCCGGCAGCTTGTCCGGGCTCTCCTTCAGGTTTCTCAGATACAGGGCCACCGCGACGGCCCAGCCCTCCGTGTTGCGGTGGATGGCGTCCAGCTGATGCCTGTTCAGGCTGAGGCCCAGCTGCTGAGCGTAGCGCAGGATGTCCCGTTTGCCGAGCAGGAAGTCCCGGGAGTTGAGGCTGGTCACGCCGGAGGAGCTCTCGAAAACAGCCCGCAGCTTTTTGAAGTTCTGCGAGATGAGCACGACGTGCAGCCCGTCCTGGTTGCGGTCAGCCAGAGCCTGCAGAAGGGGCAGCGGCCAGTTGTCGCCGACCAGCTGAAAGTTGTCCAGGATGAGATAGCAGGGCTCAGATATCGAGAGCCGGGACAAGATGTCCGCGGCATCGCTCACATTGCTGCGGTTGAGAAAGCCCAGCTCCCGCAGGGCGTTCCCCGCAGAGGCATCCAGGCTGCCTATCTGACGGATGAACCAGTCCAGACTGGTGTCCTGCTGAAAGCTCACCGCGGTGAACCAGCGGACCTGATTGGCAGGCAGCTTCTTCATCGCCCAGCGCACCGCCGTGCTCTTCCCGTAGCCGTCGGGAGCCTCGATCATGGTGAGGCCGCTCCGGTATATGCCTGAAAGTTTGCGCTGTATCTCATCCGAAAAGTATAACTGCTCCATGTGCGCATCCCCTCTTTTCTGCAACTATATATTATAGGTAAAAAGCGCCGGGATGTCACTCCCCCAAAATGGGGTTTTGCAGGAAGCGCACAAAGCCGCCCCCGCCGGGGCAAAGAAAAAAGCCTTGAAACTTTCGTTTCAAGGCTTTTTTACCTGGTGGAGATAAGCGGGATCGAACCGCTGACCTCTTGAATGCCATAGTCTCGTTTTGAGAATTTCCGAACATATGATCATACATAATAGACGTATTTGCAAAATATAATAGACTTTCTGTACATTTTGTGATAATAGGTATACCAGAATCAAACCTGGTTCTGGTACGCATTCTGGTACGCCCGGCCCTGCTTGCGGGCCGGGAGAAAGGAGGAACAATGAGAAAGCTGGTATCCTGCGAGTTCAACATCGATACAGCCTGTGTAGAGCTGCGCTATGCAGACGGCGCGGTTCTCAGCATCTACACACCAGGCGTAGAGGACAGCTTCGACACCACCATCGCCATGAGAGCCGAAATGGACTGGCTAATCTACAACGCTCCACTCGAGTATGCACAAATGGTACTGGACGGTTCTCTGGAAAGCTATCTGCGTAGAGTGTCCGGCAAGCATAGCTTGGAGTTGGACGAGTGACCGGACGAAGGCCTATTCAAATCAAAGATGAGGGCCGCTGTATAACGCAGTGGCCCTCATTTTTGTGAATGGAAAGCTTATTTACCGGGCTTGGCACTCGCGCCCATGTGGGATTTAATAACAGCTGACAGGGAGGCGGGATCATATGGATGTTCACGACGAATTCTTTGAGCTTCTGCTGCATACCATGATAAGCTCCACAGACGACGCTGCCCAGGCCAGGGACAAGCTGATCAAGTTGTGAGATTGGCTTTTGAACAACGTTCCAAGCAAGCTCTACCGCTTTCGTATATACATACATATCATGCAAGTACCTGTCTTCTTCCTTCGTCCAGGCCTTGCCGGCGTTGGGATACCGCTCGGCCCTGCGCTCTTTGCGCTCCTGCTTCGCCTTCTCGCATTCCTCGCGCCGGCGCTCGAGGATGGTGCCGTAGGACTCCAGCGAGCAGTTGTCGAGCACCATTTTCAGCGCCTCCTGCACGAGCTCGTTGGAGCAGCAGTCCCGCGGCGACAAGGCACGTCCTGTCAGCGGGTCGATGCCTATGCTCAAATTCTCAACCATCGTGCGCGCCATCAGGTCATCCATCTCAGCTGCCTCCTGATTTTGTAAGTACTTTCATTGTAGCAGGAGCCGGCTGTGATTGTAAATAAGGAACGCTCTTACTCCACCGGTTCTCACCGGTGGAGTTTTTGTTTTGGGGAAAAGACTACCCGCTGCGGGTAGGGCGGGGGCGCGAGAAAAGCTCTACAATGAAGACACGATCCGGGATATGCGAGGAGGTGGGTATGCTGAAAACTGTGCTTCTCATCATGCGGCGGGCGTCGTTGGCGCAGGGGCTCATGGCGAAAGTGCGCGATGCGCCGGGCATCCAACTGTGCTATGAGCCGGACTATGCCAACGCCGACGTGGCCATCCGTGCCCATCTGGCCGCCGGGGCGCTGCTGGAGATATCCGAGGACGGGGCACACGACATCGACTTCTGCCTGGCCCTGTGCGCATGGCTGCGCGAGGTCACGCCCCAATGCCGGCTGATGCTGATGTGCCCCGAGGGACAGACGGAGGCCGTCCGCCGCGTTATTGAGGCGAAGCGTAAGGGCGAGATCGACGACTTTGTGTTCTATGACGTATCGCTGGACTATCTGGCCGCCAGCCTTCAATCGCTCTGATAAAAGGCCAAACAAAAAGGAGATGAAGAACATGAAAGCAAGAACGATGAAAAGATTTTGGGCCGTTTTGCTCTGTCTCGTGATGGTGCTGGGCCTGCTCCCTGCCGCGGCGCTGGCGGATGAAGGCCCTGAAATGGAGACTACGGTGCTTGACATCACCAAGACCGTTGCGCAGGCCGGAAACGTCGCGCCCGGTGCGGCGACCCCAGCTGGGACTACTCCGACGCGCTGTATCATGTAACCCGCAGCACTAATAATGACGGTTCTTACAGTTACACCTTCAGGCCGCGCCACGAATACAGCGGGGATGGTCCTCAGCCCACGGCGGCCTTCACCAACACCTACACCTATAACTACATCCCCGACTGGTATTTCGGCGCCACGATAACGGTAAAGAAGGAGGACAGCGCCGGGGAGCCGCTTGCGGGCGCGGTTTTTGTGCTGGAAAACAGCCGCGGCGACGCTGTTTATGAGGCTGTCTCCAACTCCCGGGGCGAGGCCAGCTTCACCGGCGTCGGCAGCGGAGAGTACACCCTGCTGGAAGAGAGCGCCCCGGAGGGCTATGTGAAGTCCGGGCAAAGCTATGAGCTTTCCGTCAGAGGCTCCGGCGTCACCATGGACGGCGAAGCCTACGTCCCCGTGACCTTTGTAAACCGCAAGGCTGCGCAGCTCAACCGCGAGGACCACTTCACCTTCCTCGTGGGCTACGACGGCGGCTCCTTCGGCCCGGAGCGGAACATGACGCGTGCCGAGGTGACGACTATGTTCGCCCGCCTGCTCACCGAGCAGATAGAGGCGGATAAGACCTGTGCCAACAGCTTCAACGATGTGCCGGGCAGCCACTGGGCCGCAAACTACATCGGATACATGGAGCAGTATGGCATCATCACCGGCTACGCCGACGGGAGCTTCCGCCCCGACGCGCCCGTGACCCGGGCGGAGTTTGCCGCCATTGCCTCGCGCTTTGAAAAGCTGACTGAGGGCACGATGAGCTTTGCGGACGTTCCGCCGAACCATTGGGCGGCCAGCTACATCAACTTTGCGGCCACCCGCGGCTGGGTGAACGGCTACGCCGACGGCACTTTCAGGCCGGAAAACCCGATAACCCGCGCTGAGGTGGCGGCTGTGACCTGCCGCCTGCTGGAGCGCACGGCGGATCAGGACTATATCCGCAGCCATCCCGACGAACTGCGCACCTTCCATGACATGGCCGAGGGCCACTGGGCCTACTGGTACGTCATGGAGGCCGCCAACGGCCACGACTATACGAGGGCCGGAAGCGGCGAGACCTGGCTCCGGCTGCATCCGTGACAGGCGGCCCGGGCCAGCCGCTACTGCAAACTGATGAAAGGGGAAATGAACCATGGGACTTATCAAAGCCGCGTTCGGGGCAGCCGGCGGCGTGCTGGCCGACCAGTGGAAGGAATTCTTCTACTGCGAGGCCATACCCGCGGAAGTTCTGGCGCTGAAAGGAAAGAAGAAGGTCACGGGCCGCTCCAGCAATACCAAGGGCGATGACAACATAATCTCCAACGGCTCCGTCATCGCTGTGGCAGACGGCCAGTGCATGCTCATCGTGGAGCAGGGCAAGATCTGTCTCTTATACACATCTCCGAGCCCACGAGACTCGACGTCATCTCG
>ENA-OYCP01000235-OYCP01000235.1-human-gut-metagenome-genome-assembly--contig:-NODE-235-length-13659-cov-11.216995_pt1 | contig 13659 bp, 10 predicted proteins | sample MGYA00243454_ERZ652875 | MGnify/ENA primary metagenome ERZ652875 (study PRJEB26926, sample SAMN06164783) | human gut metagenome | biome: ENVO:00009003; feature: ENVO:2100002; material: ENVO:00002003... | reverse complement strand
CTATTATATATCATTAAGTCTAAAATTTCAATCAATAATTTAAAATTCTCGGTGAAATTTATGTGAAAAGTAAATTAATTGCAGACTCGCTTTTAAAGAAATGATATTTTAGAAATTATAATTCAAACTGATTTTCACAACATTACGATATAAAAAAACGCCCCTCGGAAAACCGAGAGGCGAAAAATTATTTTTTTAATCTGTCAACACCGTTAACAGTCTTACAATAGGAAATTCAATTACTTATTGAATCTCTTTCTTGTGAAGTAAACAACACCTGTTGCAGAAACAAGAGCTAAGAGGATAACTACTGCCATAGAAGCATTACCTGTCTGTACTGCGTTGCTGCTTGTGCCGTTAGCCGGTGTGTCAGAAGTAGCTGTGTCAGCTGTTGACTGACCCTTTGTTGCAGCCTGTGTAGCAGATGTAGCATCAGGTGTAGTAGGAGCTACTGTAGTAGGCTCTGTTGCAGCAGGCTCTGTTGTAGTAGGCTCTGTTGCAGCAGGCTCTGTTGTAGTAGGCTCTGTTGAAGTAGGCTCTGTTGTAGCAGGCTCTACTGTTGTAGGCTCTGTTGTAGCAGGCTCTGTTGTAGCAGGCTCTGTTGTTGTAGGCTCTGTTGTTGTAGGCTCAACATATGCCTCAACCTTAGCGTCTGAGTTAATGTGATCAAAGAGATCATTAGCCATGTCGCCGTTAACTACTGCTTCATATTCTGAATCAGCATCAACTGTGCCTGTTGCAGGATTGAGCTTACCAAGTGTAAGATCAACTACATTGAGGTCAACATTTGTTGTACCTGTACCGTTAACTGTGAACACAGCCTCAACAAGCTTCTTGCCGCCTGCAAAATCATAAAGTGCAAGGTTTGAAGCATTGCCTGAAACATCATTCATATTTACCATGCCGTCAGCGATTTCAGGCATTGTAAGTGAATCAAGTGTAAGGAGGTTCTTATCATATGTAAGAGCCCACTGTACTTCTTCAAGCTGTGCGTCCTTAGTGTCAAGGAGATAGTAAACTGATACCTTGTCGCCTACATTAAATGTGCCTGAACCGTTAGCCTGGCAAATATTAGATGTAGCGTTGATTGTTAAATTATCAACTGCAGGAGTTGAAGGCTCAACCTTAACAGTAGCCTTAGCGCCTGAACGTGTTGAATAATCAAATTTAGAAATGTCGAGTGTGATTGTTACATCAACGAGTGAATCTTCTTCAAAACCGGCAGAAACTGTGTTAAGAAGCATATTCTGACCATTGAATGCAAGGTCAAATTCTTCGCCTATAGGAGTTGCGCTCTGCTCGGGAAGACCCCAGCTAGCTGCCCAATCATCGTTTGCAGCAAACTTGAACTGATAAGCATCGTCTGCAGATTCAATATTTTCATACTTAATCTGATATACCTTGTCAGAAACCTGAGTCATGTGGTTAACTTCAGCGTCAACACCCCATGCTACACCGTTGAGCCAGTTGTCTTCACCGTTACCAACAACTGTAATGCTGTTAACTTCAAGGTCTGTTACCATTTTAACGCCGTCACCTGTTACAGTAATCTTGTTTGTAGCAGGATCGAATGTTACAGTAACATCACAAGCTGTTTCTACATCGAAAGTTACATTGTTATCTGTACCGTCAAGACCGATCCACTTCTGCTCGTCGCCTGTGTTTGCAACAACCTTGAGCTGATAGTTTTTACCGGCAGGAACAGCAGAGAATGTCTTTGTGAATACGCTGCCGTCAGCTGTCATAACATTTTCAGGAGCTGCAGCAGGTGTACCAACCCATTCATAGCCTGTAAGATTTGTTGTACCGGCAACTACATATGTAGTATCGGCAGCAGGAGCTGTTGTAGGCTCTTCTGTTGTAGGCTCTTCTGTTGTAGGCTGCTCTACTGTTGTAGGCTCTACTGTTGTAGGCTCTTCTGAACCGTCGGGAACTGTTACAGTTTTAGCAACTGCGACATACTTATCAAATGCATCCTGATTTAATACAGATTTGTCTAAGAGTACTACTTCATCACTAGGGATTTCCAACTCTGATACAGGGTCTTGATTTGAAATAGTAAGATACTCTACATCAAGGTCAACAGTAGTTGCTACAGCCTCGGGATTGATGACATCGAATTCAACAGAAGAAAATACTATTTCTTTTTCTGATGAAAAATAGAGACTTGTGTCACTTCCTATACCCATAAGTAAACCAGGAGCTACATTTTTGTTGAATTCGAAATTTGGATATTCGAATGAAGTACTCTTTCTTGTATTATCTGAGACCTTGAGAACAGCAGGATCATAGTTCATTTTATACTGGAAGTTCAACATACCATCTCTGTCCTTGGTCTGGAACATGTATGTAACCCTTACAGTCTTCTGATCTGCGCTGAGAGTAACCTGCTTCTCAGAAAAGAGGTTTGAAGTAGCTGTAACTGTGAGACCCTTTTTTGCAGGAGCTGCAGTTGTAGGCTCTGCTACTGTTGTAGGCTCTGCTACTGTTGTGGGCTCTGCTACTGTTGTAGGCTCTACTGTTGTAGGCTCTGCTACTGTTGTAGGCTCTGCACCAGTAACGATGTCAACCTTACCCTTTGCACCCTGCTTTGTAGCATAGTTAAAGTTTGAAAGGTCAAGTGTAAGAACGATGTCATAACCGTCTTCGTAACCAGCTGCATCTGTATCAATGATCATGTTCTGACCGTTGTATGTAAGGTCAAACCACTCATTGAGAGGAGCTGTGCCCTGCTCAGGAAGGCCCCAGTTATCTGCCCATGAACCGTTGGCAGCAAACTTGAACTGATAGTTCTCATAAGCGTCAAGGCTCTCAAACTTAATCTGGTAAACCTTTGAACCCTCAGATGTTTCTGTCATGTAGTTAGCTTCAGCATCTACCTTCCAGTCCTTACCGTTGAGCCATGCATCTTCACCGTTACCAACGACTGTAATGTGGTCAACAACAAGTTCTTTCGGAATTACAACACCTTCACCTGTTGCAGTGATTTCATTTGTTGTAGGGTTGTAAGTTACTGTTACATCACATTCCTTTGTAACATTGAATGTGAAGTTGTCATTGCCGGTATCGCCTACACCAATCCACTCTGAATCGTTTTTAACGATCTTGAACTGGTAGCCGTTGCCGACTGCTACGTTGGTAAATACTTTTTCGTAGTTACCGTCGCCGTTTTCTGTCATTACATTATCTCCGCAAGTTGCTTCAGTCTCAGCCCACTTGTAACCTGTGAGTTCTTCACAACCGGATACGAAATATGAATCGCCGGCAGCAGAAACGCTCACTACAGTTGCAACGAGTGATGTCACAACAAGCATCATAGACAGTAAAAGGCTAAGTGCTTTTTTGAACATTTTCTTTTCCTCCTTATGTGATAATGCTTCTATAAGCAGTTTAATTATACAACAATCAACCACCAAAAGTCAATGCTAAAAACTCTTGCTGGCTGATTATTTGACAAAATATTGTTTTTTTGTAGGAATGCACAAATAAAATATCATTTATTTGTTATTTGTAACCATTCACATTGTGAGATTGCCAGTTCCAACTGTCACGGCACATATCCTCAAGACTTTTCTCGGCAACCCATCCAAGTATTTTCTTGGCTTTTGTTGCGTCGGCAAAGCATTCTGCAATGTCGCCTGCTCGGCGTGGCTTTATAACATAAGGAATTTCAATCGAATTTGCCTTTTCAAAAGCCTTTACAATATCAAGAACGCTGTAGCCCACACCTGTTCCGAGATTAAAAATCTCGGTTCCCTTGTGCTCTGCGGAATATTCAATAGCCTTTACATGACCTTTTGCAAGGTCAACAACATGGATATAGTCACGCACACCCGTGCCGTCATGCGTAGGATAATCGTTGCCGAAAACACCTAGACACTTGAGTCTGCCTGCGGCAACCTGTGTTATGTACGGCATAAGGTTATTCGGGATTCCGTTAGGATCTTCACCGATTCTGCCGCTTTCGTGAGCACCGATCGGGTTAAAGTAACGAAGAAGAACAACAGACATATCGAGATTTGCGTTTGCGGTGTCTGTAAGAATTTGTTCCATCATAAACTTTGTCCAGCCGTACGGATTTGTAGGAGAACCCTTTGGCATTGTTTCAACAAGCGGAACAGTTTCCGGAGTACCGTAAACCGTGGCACTTGAGCTGAAAATAAAGTTATTTACACCGTGTTTTTTCATCACCTCAAGCAATGTGAGCGTTGAATCAATGTTGTTACGGTAATATTCAACAGGCTTCTCACAGCTTTCACCTACTGCTTTAAGACCTGCAAAGTGAATTACCGCATCAATCTTATTCTCCGAAAAAATCTTTTCAACGGCATCTCTGTCACATACATCGGCCTCATAGAGCGGAATTTTTCTGCCTGTCAGCTCTTCAACTCTTTCAACCGCAACGGGACAGCTGTTTGAAAAATTATCTGCAATTACAACATCGTGACCTGCGTTGATGAGTTCAACACAAGTGTGCGAGCCGATATATCCGGCGCCGCCTGCAAGCAAAACATTCATTTTAAAATTCCTTTCTTAACATCAGCATTTTTCAGGCTCGGGATAGTCAACACCAAAGGTTTCGGCTGTAACCTTTGCCATAATCTGAGGATCAAGAGGCTTGTCGGAATAGTCTGTGTCACACTCTGCGATTTCATTGACAACATCCATACCCTCAATAACCTTGCCGAATGCGGCATACTGACCGTCAAGGTGCGGAGCGTTTTTGTGCATAATGAAGAACTGCGAGCCTGCTGAATCGGGCATCATTGAACGAGCCATTGAGAGAACACCCTCTGTATGCTTGAGATTGTTTTCAAAGCCGTTCACGGCAAATTCGCCCTTGATTGAATATCCGGGACCGCCCATACCCGTGCCTTCGGGGCAACCGCCCTGAATCATGAAACCGTAGATTACACGGTGAAATGTAAGGCCGTCATAGTAACCCTTGTTTACAAGGCTGAGAAAATTATTTACAGTATTCGGAGCAATTTCGGGATAAAGCTCCGCTTTGATTGTTTTTCCGTTTTCCATTTCAAAAGTAACAATAGGATTGCTCATTTTAAATCGTCCTTTCGGTTTATTAACACTATTTTAGTATATTCTTGATAAAATAGCAAGTGTCTTAGTGATTATTTGCGAATAAATCAACCTTTTTCAATACTCATTGTAGCAAAAGCATTGAGGTCTGTTCCTGCAATATTTCCGCTGAGAAACTCGTAATATCCCTGTGAACCGACCATGGCGGCATTGTCACCGCAAAGAGATTTTTCGGGCATATACATTTCCCAATCACGCTTTTTACACTCCTCTGCAAGGGTTCTTCTGAGAAGTGAATTTGCCGAAACACCGCCTGCGATTACAAGCTTTTTCTGTCCCAAGTCTTCAGCCGCCTTGATAAAGTTTGTAACAAGGCAATCGACAACGGCATAGCGGAATGATGCACAGACATCGGCTTTGTTAAGCTCAACACCCTTTTGTGCCGAATTGTGGATGAGGTTGATTACGGCTGTTTTAAGTCCCGAAAAGCTGAAATCATACGGCGCATCGTGAACTGTGGGACGAGGAAGCTTGAATGCAAACGGATTGCCATTTTCAGCAACTCTGTCCATTTCAATTCCGCCCGGATACGGCATTCCCATTGTCCTTGCGGCTTTGTCAAAAGCCTCGCCTGCGGCATCATCACGGGTTTTGCCGATAATTTTCATCTTTGTGTAGTCCTCAACCATAACAATATGGCTGTGACCGCCTGACACAACAAGGCAGAGGAACGGCGGTTTTAATTCTTTATTTGAAATATAATTTGACGCAATGTGTGAACGCAGATGGTGAACAGGAACAAGCGGAATTCCTGTTGCAAGTGAAAGTCCTTTTGCAAAATTCACTCCCACAAGCAACGCTCCGATAAGTCCGGGGGCATATGTAACACCGATTGCGTCAATGTCGGAAAGCCTGCAGTCTGCATCTTCAAGAGCCTGTCTTACAACAGGAACAATTGCCTCTGCGTGACGGCGTGATGCGATTTCGGGAACAACACCGCCGTAAAGCTTGTGTTCCTCAACCTGAGAAGCAACCACCGAGGATATTATGTTTCTGCCGTCCTCAACAACCGCTGCCGCAGTTTCGTCACAGGACGATTCTATTGCGAGTATCTTCATAATTTTCCTTTCACTACGAAACATTTATGATGAAGTTCCGTAATATCGTTATTATAATGTTTTATTACATATATATGTCAAAAACAGCGTGTCATTAAAACAGCGTTTTCGGTTGGAGAGGAGTAGTAATTTTTCCTCTCTCCCACCTTGATAAATCCGAATTTTTCATAGAGAGAACGGGCATTCCCGTTACTTTCACGAACCTCAAGAGTGAGAAAGCAAAGGTTATTTTTCTTGGCATAGGTCACAAGCGTTTCAACAAGCGCCGAACCTATTCCCCGATTTCTGTGTGTACCGTCAACGGCAACATTGAAAATGTAACCCTCGTCAACAACAACACTCATTCCTATATATCCGACAACGGCATTATCTTCCGTTGCGGTAAAAAACAGCGAGGTTTCGTTGTTCAGTTCTTCTTCAAGGCTGTTAAACGACCACGGATGCGAAAAACACCGCTGTTCAAGCTGTGCAACCGCCTCAAGCTGATTTTCGGTCATTCTGTCAATTTTCATACGCTTTTAATATTTCCTTTACAGAATTAACAATCTCATCACGGCAATGTCTGTACACCTCAATGTCGCCGCCGTAGGGATCGCTTATACCGAGCACGGCGATTTTTTCGGGCTGTACAAGAAAAAACTGCATCAACATTTTTGCGTGACTTTGCGACATACAGTAAAATTTTTCGTATTTTTCAATGCCGGCATCAGCCACGGCTGTTGAAGCTTTGCCCGAAAGGTCAATTCCGATTTCCTTACAGGCAATCACGGAATTTTCCGACACGGGAAGTCCCGTTGAGGTTGCAATGCCAAAGCTTTCCGCCCTGACACAAATGCCGTTTTTCTCTGCCATATCATTAAAAATTGCCTCTGCCATGGGACTGCGACAGGTGTTGCCCGTGCATACAAAGGCAATCATTCTGTTATCCTTTTGCATCATACCAAGTCCTTCCGATTGCCGCATCGGCTGTGAGCGGAACGCTCATTTTAACTGCGTTTTCCATTTCTTCCTGAACGATGAGTGCAACTCTCATGCTCTCATCCTGCGGAGCTTCGACAATAAGTTCGTCGTGAACCTGCAACACAAGCCTTGCACGGAGATTTTCGGCTTTCATTCGCTCGTCAACCTTAATCATTGCAATTTTGATAATGTCTGCGGCTGTGCCCTGAATAGGCATATTTCTTGCAACTCTTTCGCCGAATGCACGAATCATATGCTTGCTCGAGGTGAGTTCGGGAAGATTTCTTCTTCTGCCGAACATCGTTTCAACATAGCCGTCAGCGTTCGCCTTTTCGACAACATTTTTCATATAGCTGTCAACACCGCTGTAATGGGCAAGATAGCTTTCAATGTAGTGCTTTGCCTCTTTATTTGAAACACCGATATCCTTTGCAAGTGAAAATGCGCCGATTCCGTAAACAATACCGAAGTTAACCGCCTTTGCACGGCTTCTCATAATCGGAGTTACCATATCAAGCGGCATATTGAACACCTGTGACGCTGTGATTGCGTGGATATCTTCGTTATCCTTGAACGCTTTAATCATATTTTTGTCACCCGAAATATGGGCAAGCACACGGAGTTCAATCTGCGAATAGTCGGCGTCAACGAGCGCCCAGCCCTCTCTTGCACAGAAAAACTTTCTCATCTCTCTGCCAAGCTCGGTTCTTACGGGGATATTTTGGAGATTCGGCTCTGTTGAGCTGATTCTGCCTGTTCTTGTTTCGGTCTGATTGAAATTTGAATGGATTCTGCCGTCATCTGCAATGACCTTTAAAAGTCCCTCGCAGTAGGTTGAATTCAGCTTTGAAAGCGTTCTGTATCTCAGCACCATTTCAACAACGGGATGTTCATACCTCAGGCTTTCAAGCACCTCTGCATTTGTGCTGTAGCCGCTCTTCGTTTTCTTTTTGCAAGGGAGTCCGAGGTTTTCAAATAAAACTACGCCAAGCTGTTTTGGAGAATTGATGTTAAACTCACAGCCTGCACTTTCGTAAATTGCGGTTTCAAGCTCCTTAATCTGTGCAGAAAGCATTTCGCCGTAGCTTTCAATGCCCTGTCGGTCAACACAGACACCGATATTTTCCATTCTTGCAAGCACCTTTGCAAGCGGAATTTCAATTTCACTCAACAACTTTTCCTGACCGTGAGCCTTGATTTTATCTCCGAGTTTTTCGCACAATTTTGCGTAACAGGCAAATGCCTCGTATTTTTCATTCTGCTCATCAGTGCAGACAGGCAGAGCGATTTCGTAAGAGGCACAAAGATTTTTGTCCGAATAATCCTTTGACGACGGTTCAATCAGATATGCCGCAAGCTCAATATCAAACACAATATTTTCAACATCAATATTTTTCTCATCGGCATAAGCGTAGAGAGTTTTGATGTTTCTTGTGTACTTTTCAAGTTCACTGTCGGCAATAAACTTAACAAAAAGCTCTTCGTCCGTGCTTATATACACCTTGCCGTCAAAAAGTACGGCAAAGGATTTTAATTCTTTATTCTCTGTTTCAAAGTTGAGATAGAGCTTTTTCTCTGACTTAACATTTTTTAAAAGTTCATTTTCGTCAAAATCAGACACAACCTCAAGCGAATTTTTCTCAACCTTTTCGGGCTTTGTATTTTTGTCAGCCTTGATGCCGTATTTTTCTATTAAAGAAAACAGTTCAAGCTTTGCCATAAATCCGGCACATTCATCGGCATCTTTCATATCTACAACATAATTTTCGACACTTGTGTCAACAGGAGCGTTGCAGTTTATTTCACCGAGCATACGGCTGAGAATTGCATTTTCCTTTGACGCAGTCAGCTTTTTACGCACACCGTCCTTGATTTCAAGTTCATCAAGATGGCCATAGATATACTCAACCGTGTGATATTTCTGAATGAGATCACCTGCACCCTTTGGACCTATTCCCGCAACACCCGGAATATTATCCGAAGTATCGCCCTGAATCGCCTTGATTTCTATAAGCTCCTTTGGAGTTACACCGTAAGTTTCAAGAATCTTTTCGGGGGTATAAAGTATATCCTGTTTGTTTGAGCAAAGATGAACGCTTGTTTTGTCCGACACAAGCTGAAGGCTGTCACGATCACCCGTTGCAATAACGCACTCATTTCCGTTTTCTTCACAAGCCTTGGCGAGCGTACCGAGAATATCGTCAGCCTCAAAGCCCTCACAGGTAACAAGCCTGTAGCCTAAAAGGGTAAGAAGCTTTTTCAGCGGTTCCATTTGTGACGCAAGCTCCTCAGGCATACCTTTTCGTGTTGCCTTGTAGCCTGCATAAGCCTTGTGTCTGAAGGTCGGTGTTTTCAGGTCAAAGGCAATCGCCACGGCATCGGGATTTTCTTCATTTTTAATTTTGTACAGCATTGTAAGAAATCCGTAAATTGCGTTTGTAAACTGACCGTCCTTTGTAGTAAGCGGTCTTATTCCGTAAAACGCACGGTTTACAATGCTGTTTCCGTCAACAGCAAGTAATCTCATAATTTATACATCACATTCTCAATTTTTCCGTCTTTAATGTAAATTCTCGGAACACGCTTTCCGACAAGACAGACGGTTTCGTAGTTTATAGTTCCTGTATTTTCGGCAAGCGAATCTGCAGTAGGCTCACCGTTTTCGCCTGTACCGAATACGACAACCTCGTCACCTGTCTTGACATCTTCAATATCGGTAACATCAAGCATTGTCTGATCCATACATATTCTGCCCACAATTTTCGCTTTCTTTCCGTTCACCGTCATATAGCCGTCTTTTGCATTCTGTCTGATGAATCCGTCAGCGTATCCGATAGGAACGGTTGCAATTTTCATCTTTCTGTCGGCTGTAAAAGTTCTGCCGTAGGAAATTGTTGCACCCTTTTGAACCTCTTTTACAAAAGCAACCACTGTTTTAAGAGTCATTGCAGGAACAAGGTCAAGTCTGTCGGCAAGCTTTGATGACGGAGCAAGTCCGTAGAGGATAATACCTGCTCTTACCATATCGCAACAGGTTTCGGGGTAATCTTCAATTGCGCCGCTGTTTGAGCAATGAACAACGCTGATATCAACGCCTCGCTTTTTAAGGCTGTCACGCACATGAATAAAGTTTTCATACTGCTTGTTCGTGAACTCTCTGCCCTCGGCATCTTCATCAGACACACAAAAATGAGTAAAAAGCCCCTCAACCTCAAGATTTGGCAGGCAACAAGCCTCGCAAATTTCTTCAATAGAATATTCATCCCGTGGAAATTCCTGACACATAAAGCCGATTCTTGACATTCCCGAGTCAACCTTGATGTGCATTTTGCAGATACAATCCTCTTCAACACATTTTTCGGAAAGCTCCTTTGCATACTCAAGTGAAAAAACAGCCTGAGAAATATCATATTCAGCAAGATTTTCAGCCTCTGAAACGGGAGTGTAGCCAAGAATCACAATAGGAAGTTTTGAACCGCTTTTTCTGATTTCTATACCCTCGTCAATATTTGAAACAGCAAAAAAATCTGCTCCGAGTTTTTCATAAATCTGTGAAAGCTCAACTGCACCGTGTCCGTAGCCGTCAGCCTTTATAACACAACAGACCTTTGTATCGTCTGCAACCTTATTTCTTATTATATTATAGTTATGCTCAATTGCATTAAGTGAAATTTCAGCCCAAGTTCTTTTTACCATATTCATTTCTATCTCTCCACATACCTTTTACAGTCAATTTGCAATCAATGTAATTATAATACTTTTGATTCTTCAAATCAACACAAAATCCCCCTTTAAATGCATATAAAAGTTATTTTATTCGTAATTATGTGCAAAATGTTACTCCTGAATTTTTGCAAATGCACAAATTATCTGCATAAAAGCCCTAAATACTGCAATTCACTTGATTTATTTATTCATTTTTGGTAGAATTAAAAGGTATTTGATTTATAAATTTAATTTCAGGAGGGGCATAATGACAACAAACAACATAATAGTTCTTTGTGCGTTTATAGCTTATATGATTATTATGATCGTAATAGGCTTCGTTTGTTCAAAGGGCAACAAGAACAATGAGGACTACTTTCTCGGTGGCAGAAACCTCGGCAGTTGGACAGCCGCAATGTCGGCACAGGCATCTGATATGAGCGGTTGGCTTTTGATGGGACTTCCGGGCGCCGTATACCTTGCCGGCACAGGCGAGGCATGGATTGCCGTAGGACTTCTTATCGGCACAATTCTCAACTGGTACATTGTTTCGGCAAGACTTCGTAAATACACAATTGTGGCAGGCAACTCGCTCACTATTCCGAGCTTTTTCAAAAATCGCTACCGTGACCATAAAAACATAATCAAAATTGTTTCGGCTTCAATCATCGCAGTTTTCTTCACGGTTTACACAGCGTCGGCATTCAGTTCGGGCGCAAAGCTTTTTGCAACGCTCTTCTCGGACAGCGCAAGCGGTGACGAAAACTACAATCGGGTTTATGTTATCGGTCTTATCGTTGCCGCAGTAGTAATTCTTGTATATACATTCATGGGCGGTTTCAAAGCAGTTTGTACAACCGACCTCATTCAGGGACTTATGATGATTGTTGCAATCCTTACCGTTCCGGTGCTTGCATATGCAATTCTCACATTTGACACAAGCTTCAGTTCTGCACTTGCTGCAAAAGGTGTTGAACAACCTGCTCAGTTTCTTAACTTCTTTGTAAACGGTGACGGAACTCCTGTTTCGGCTGTTTCGATTATTTCAAACCTTGCGTGGGGACTCGGTTACTTCGGTATGCCGCATATTCTCGTCAGATTCATGGCTGTAAAGAGCAATGAAGAAATCAAGAAGTCAAGAAAAATTGCTGTTGTTTGGGTAATTATTTCACTTACTGCGTCATGCCTTATCGGTCTTATCGCAAGAGGCTACCTTACAGCACAGCTTGACGATGCGACAAGCGAATCTGTATTCATCAGAACAATCCAGCAGCTTTTCTCAGGCAACGGCGTGCTTATCTTTATCGGCGGTATTTTCCTTTGCGGAATCCTTGCCGCAATTATGTCAACAGCAGACAGTCAGCTTCTCGTCACTGCGTCGGCTGTTTCGGAGGATCTTTACAAAGGTGCTGTTAAAAAGAATGCAAGCGAAAAGAGTTCGCTTTTGGTCGGCAAAATTGCAGTTGCAGTTGTCGCTGTAATCGCATTCTTCATTGCACTTAATCCTAAATCAAGCATTATGGGACTTGTTTCGGATGCATGGGCAGGATTCGGTTCGGCATTCGGACCTGTTGTTCTGTTGGCGCTTTTCTGGAAACGCTCAACACTTTCGGGTGCAATCAGCGGCATGGCAACAGGTGCTCTGACAGTTATCATATGGGACTATATTCCGCTTGTAAACGGTCAGACGCTTTATGCGGCAACAAATCTTTATTCACTTGTTGTAGGCTTCGGACTTGCGCTTATTGTGAATGTTATTGTTTCCCTTCTTTCAAAAAAGCCGTCAAAAGAAATCATTGACGAATTTGATTCAATTAAAAATATTGAAGTATAAAACACAGGGGCAGTCGCTTTATCACGACTGCCTTTTTTGTGTCTGAATTTAATTTTTTTCGAAAATAAGAAAAATAAGGCATGGAATATCACAAAAATCAATTGAAATGTGCAAATCTTTGTAGTATAATCTATCGTATTGTTTGTTACTATTTTATTTTTCAGAAAAGAGATTGATATGAAACTTTTAGAAGACAGAATTCTTAAAGACGGACATATTGGTGCCGACAATGTGTTAAAGGTTGACAGCTTTCTCAATCATCAGATTGATGTCAGTTTTGTATGTGAGCTTGGCAAGGAATTTTACAGACTTTTCAAGGATGAAAACATAACAAAAATTCTGACAATCGAAGCGTCTGGAATCGGCATTGCCTGTCTTGCGGCTCAGTATTTTGGTGTTCCGGTTGTTTTTGCAAAAAAGACAAAGACAATCAATATTTATTCCGATACATACAACGCAACCGTCCACTCATACACTCATAAAAAGGACTATGACATAGTTGTTTCAAAGGAATTTTTGAGCAAAGAAGACAATGTGCTTATCATTGACGATTTTCTTGCAAAGGGCAGCGCCTTAACGGCACTTCTTATGCTTATTGAAAAAGCAGGCGCAAAAACAGCAGGTGCGGGAATTGTTATCGAAAAAGCTTATCAGGGCGGCGGCAACCTCGTTCGTGATATGGGCATAAGAGTTGAATCTTTGGCAAAAATCAAGTCAATCAGTAAAAAAGACGGAATCGTGTTCTGCAAGCAGTAGTAATATACTGCTTGCTTATACTTGACTTTTGCTGATATTTATAGTATTATCTAACGGTAGGTCTTGTAGAAATTGAAAATGCGGGTGTGGCGGAATTGGCAGACGCGCTAGATTTAGGTTCTAGTGTCAACCGATGTGCAGGTTCAAGTCCTGTCACCCGCACCAGTAAAGGTGGTTTTTTAACCACCTTTTTCTTTTTGCCAAAATTACTTAAAATGCCTTAAAAGTGGCTTAAACACTGGGTTTTTG
>ENA-OYCP01000233-OYCP01000233.1-human-gut-metagenome-genome-assembly--contig:-NODE-233-length-13753-cov-4.846912_pt1 | contig 13753 bp, 17 predicted proteins | sample MGYA00243454_ERZ652875 | MGnify/ENA primary metagenome ERZ652875 (study PRJEB26926, sample SAMN06164783) | human gut metagenome | biome: ENVO:00009003; feature: ENVO:2100002; material: ENVO:00002003... | reverse complement strand
TTTTTTTCAAGCAGAAGACGGCATACGAGATGACGTCGAGTCTCGTGGGCTCGAGATGTGTATAAGAGACAGATATAATTCTATTAATAGGAATTATCTCAATGCATAGTGTGCATAAAAACTTATTTCAAAGCATCACAGGTAAAGTATTGTAATTTGAGACATAATATGGTATAGAAATTTATCCAAGTTGAAGCAATACACAAAGACTGAACTGAGAGGAGCTACATACAATGCGCATAATCATTGACACCGAAAATGAGAGGATTATCGTACCAAAGAAGTTCTTTGCAGAGCTGGACAAGATTAACGCAATACTTAAAGATGGAGACTCTGACAAACAGTGGACTGCTGAAGAATATATCAAAAGCAAATTTGACAAAGCTATAAATAACACTATTTTACGCGCTGAAGATGTTAGGTCAAATAAATAATGTCAACACGGGTAACACCAGACGAATTTAAGGAAATGCACAGGTTGTATAACGAACTTGGTAACGCGGCAGAGGTCGCGAGACGCATAGGCAGAAGTGCAAGCACTGTCCGGAAGTATATTAAAATGGTGGACTGCCCCGCCATAGTCCGTCACACAACAAAGCAGCTTATATTAGAAACATAGAATTGAAGCGACGAGGAGTTCACTTCCCCGCCGCTTCATTTTGCTCTTGTTTTAAGAGGCACAGGAAACCATTCAGTTTCTTGTGCCTCTACTTATCTCCCGTAATATCTTTTATGATTAGCAAGATATGCTCTATTTGCTGTGCGGTCAGTTTATAAAATTCACTTAAAAGCTCTTTCTCCTTTTCCGGAGCAGACGATTCTATGTTAAAAAACTCCTGTGGCGAAACTTCAAAGTATTCGCAGATATAAAAGAACCCTGTCATGGATGGCATGGCTCGCTTGTTTTCGATCTTATTTATATAGCTTTCACTCTGACCAAGAGACAAGCTCATATCTCTGGCAGAAACTCCTTTTTGTAAGCGCAGCTCAGTGATTCGCTTTGGAAACCAGTTCACGTAGTCCATAAGCCACCCCCTGATACTATATTGTGTATTATAAATCCTTTGCAGTTTAGTATTGAGGAAAATAAAGATATATATTTCTTTACAAGCGGAATTATAAGATATATAATTTGCGATATAGAGAATGTAAATCTCATACATGATAAATTAGAATGAGGTGGTATTATGGGAGAGTACATGAGCACAACTAAAGCGGCTGAATTATGGGGGTGCTCTAGAGACAAAGTCGCGCAATTATGTCGAGCAGGTAGAATTAAAGGAGCTGAGCAGGACAGAAAAGGAACCCCATGGCGTATTCCGGTCGATACACCGAATCCGTTTGAGAAAACAAAAGAGAGCTAAGGTAAAAGGAGAAAAAGTAATGAGAAAAATATTGGCCTTGTTTTTAATTATTAGCATCTTATTGTCTTTGACGGCATGTGGGGGGACAAGTGATAGCGACATTGAACAGGAACCGGATATTCAAGTTACGCCTATTGTACAGGAAGCAAATTCTGACCTTCGTGTACTTGGGTCATTTGTTTTAGAGCCGTCTGAGGGACTTGACATGTCCAGCGAAGAATTATCAGACATGGAAAGGTACTTTTTTGTAGTGTATGACCTTGGAAACAGCAGTGTTGAGAATAAGGAGCTATCTGGATATGAAAGTTCGATAACTATTACATTTAATGGAGTTAACACATATGAGAGCAAATTCGCATTTAGAGGGGAACGGCTAGAAGCGTTTTATGAAAACTGCGGCTATAAATCCTCCACAAGCTATGGCACACTTTTTGGCGGAAGCGCTCCAGTGCGCATGATGGCTACCTTTGCAGTAAATGTTAATGACATAAGTGAAGATTGCACTGCTGAGATACATTTTGAGCTTGCGGATAATCTCAATGTCACCGCAAATATCAGTGGGAGCGATATACAGACGATAGATGAATTTGATGGTGTTTTTGCCGTGGAAGATGACCCCGATGCATACCAACTAGCAAGAAGTATGAAAGTCCGATCTGAACTGTGCCTTTCATTAATTGAAAACACGGTGTCGTATTATCGGAATAGGGATTATGACACAGCTACGGTTGCGCTTATTGCTGCATCAACACTTGTCAGTCCCGAGACATCATATGGTGTGTCGTGCGCATATACAGAAGATGAGGGCAGTTTTCACGGGAGCTATGATTTGCCCATATTTGACTTGGAGACTATTTGTTCCGAACTGCCCGATATTGCAGACTCGATACGCCTTCTTGTCAACTCTGTGAATACAATGTTGGATAATTGGACTATTGATGGAACAGGTTTAAGCTCAGAAGAACTGCAAACTGCACTCAGTGAGATGGATGTTGATTTGATTAATGCAGCACTTAATGATGTAAGAGACGCGGCCTCCGACATAGCCGATTACTTTGAATCAGAACAATGAAGTTTAACGGAAACAAAAGCAAACTGATTCACTGTGACGTATGTGGTAAAGAAATTGCGCGAACTGCTAAGTTATGCCCGTATTGTGGCGCAAAGAACAAGCAGCGGCCTTTATACAAACGACCTTGGTTTATAATCGTAGGAGCAGTGTTTGTTTTATGGATTGTTCAATTGCTTATATCGGGTATAGGCAGTATCGCCTCACAAATCCAGGCTCCGAATAAAACAGATATCATTCTCCAAGGCACATTTGTGTACAAGCCGACCGCGGCAGACACCGAAATTGATTCATCGCGAGAGTACCTAGTAGTAGCCTATGATATTACAAACAACGGAAATACAAGCGAAGGAATATCGGTTTACAACGATGCCGTAACTATTACAATTGGCAAAACAAAATATAGTCAAATTTCCCCAAGCTCAAGTATGGAGATAAATGCCTTCGTAAAAAACTGTGGATATGCTCTTTCAATGGATTACGGACAGCTATGGAATAACAGCGTTCCAGTACGTATGATGGCTGTATTTATTGTTGAAGAGTCAGCATTAGCTGAGGCAAATAATGTTACACTCAACTTTAGTCTCTCAGACAATCTTACAGATAAGGAAAACGTAGCAATAAGTGACATTCAGCGTATTAACGTACTAGACGGCATATTTGCAGTAGAGGAGAATCCTGAAGCATACCAATTAATGCGCTCAGTTTTTGTTTTAGCGACATTTACCAAGTCCGGATTAGAAACTTTGCGTCAGTACTCTTCGCAATCTGAACCAAATACAATCCTGTACATACTTAATTACATATACAACGCATGGCATAACGAAGAAAGCGGCATCACAAGCAGTACAGTTCAGGGAGAGCCGCCTGTATTGTCAGACTACACACCGGTTTTAAGCATTGATATAATAAGGGCGGAGTATCCTGATCTTGCTGACAAGGTAGAGGAACTGATAAATGCAATAGATATCCTGTTTGTGCAGAGCGGAGTAGATTTTTCATACAATCAGAGCGGAGATTCATTCCGTAGTGCTCTAGCCACAGCAATAGATAGAGTGAACGAAGTGCTAGAATACTATGAGTAGAGCGCACAAAAAGCGCACAAACTTCAACGTCTGTGCGCTTTTTCAATCTTGCTTGCGAAAATAAATGTTGCATATTTACAGCCAACGTGATATAATTTAAGTATAAAATACTGGCGTATCTATTGCTTTTCGCAACTCTTAACGGCGCTTAATAATGACCGCGGAGCGGTCATAGATGGTAGCGCGCATGGTTCGGGACCATGAGGCCGCGAGTTCAAGTCTCGCCACTCCGACCATGCGGAGTATCATTAAAGGATCTGAAAAGGTCTGCTGATGATACTCCGCATTTTTTATTTCCAAGTTTATATAGCGATCTGTGTGGGGGCGTAGCTTAATGCTACGCCTTTTCTCGTTTCCAAAAGAATATCCCGCTCGGGGATCTTCCGGCGATCCGGAACCTCAAAAGCCCCGATGCAGTTGTAGTGGATCGTTACCCGCTGATTGGTAATGCCGTCCTCCTTGACCGCCGGATAAACCTCGATGTACTGAATGAGCTCGGCAACCATCCGCTTGGTGATGGTGGTGGCATCGGTGTAGCGCCGCACCGTTTCCAAGAAGGCGTCCACATCCATCCGCTTATCTTCCAGCTTTTTCAGCTCCAACCGCAGCGCCTTGATCCGTCCGGCGTTCTCTCCCTGTTCCTGCTCATACCGTTTGGACATTTTGGCAAACCGGGCATTATCGATTTTGCCGGACACATTGTCCTCGTAGAGCCGTTCAAAGAGCATATCCAGCTCCCTGTCCCGGGCCAGCAGCCCGTCCAGCTCCCGCTTCTTGCGTACCCGATCATTTTCCGCCACCTTTGCCGAGCGACCCACCATCGCCTTGATAAAGTCGTTTTCATACTCATTGGCGAAACAGGCCAGACGGTGTATCTCATAGAGCACGACCTGCTCCAAGAAGTCCAGCCGGATATAGTGGGTAGACGAGCATTTGCGGAGGCCGGAATTGTGGTTGCGGCAACTGAAAAACTTGATGTCGTGGTTGTTCTGGTTGAAGTGGAAATTGAGGTTGCCGCCGCACTCCGGGCATTTCAGATAGCCGCAAAAGGCGCTGGACTCCTTTGTTACGGTAGGCCGCCTGCGCCGGGTGGTTTGCAGGCTTTGCACCTTTTCCCAAGTCACACGGTCAATGATGGGCTCATGGACATTGAGGAAGATGGCCCGGTTTTCTTCCGGGTTTTCAATCCGACGCTTCATCTTGTAGGACTTGGAATAGGTCTTGAAGTTAATTACATCGCCGCAGTATTCCTGCAAAGTGAGGATTTTCTTGACGGTGGTATGGTTCCACTTGGTAGGCTCCAGCGTGCTTTTGGAGCCGCCCTTGCTGATCCCCTTGCTGGTTCGATAGGCCGAGGGGTTCAGCGCCCCCATATTCCCCAGCGCCGTGGCGATCTGCAAGGGGCCGTTGCCCTCCAAGGCCAGACGGTAGATGCAGCGTACCACCTCGGCGGCCTCCGGGTCAATCACCCAAAACCGGGGATCGTCCGGGTTCTTTATGTAGCCGTAGGGCGGCGGCGAAAGTGGAATCCCAGCATTGCCTTTCATCTTATTGACGATCCGGCGCTTCTTGGAAATGTCCTTGGCGTAGTATTCATTCATAATGTTCTTGAACGGGGTGAAATCATCTTCGCCCTCGTCGCTGTCCACGCCATCGGAAACGGCCACCAGCCGCACATCATGGAGCGGGAAAAACTCCTCGGTGAGCTTGCCCACCTCAATGTAATTGCGGCCCAGCCGGGAGAGGTCTTTCACGAACACCGCCGAGATGTACCCGGCCTCGATTGCGGCAATCATTTTCTGAAAGCCGGGGCGCTTCATGGTGGTTCCGGTGATACCGTCATCCACGAAAAAGATGGTGTCAGTATAGCCCTTGTCTTTGGCGGCCTTTTGGAGAATCTTCTTTTGGTTCTGGATGCTGTTGGACTCGCTGTCCATGTTATCGTCACGGCTCAGGCGGCAGTAGAGGGCGGCTGTGCCGGTAGAGATTTTCTTGCTTGACTGCTTCACAATGTCCTCCTTTCCAAGCAGCCGAGCAAGGCTTCATCCTATATATATTATACCTCTGCTGACCGCCCGAGTTAAGGATGTCGATGGAACAGTTAGGCTGGCTCCAGATCGGCCAGCATCAGCTTCAACAGGATGTCACGCATGGACTCGCCTTTGTCCTTGTAGACGGGCGTGACAATGAATTGGATTTTGCCGACTTGATAGGTGTATTCCTCCTTGACGGGTACGGGATCTTCCATGTGGGCCTCCTTCCAGAGCGATACGAAACAATGACCGACAGTCCCCCTTGTCCCGTGGGGAAACGAAAGAGGGCGGCACCGACGAAGGTGCCGCCCTCTTGCCTTGCTCCACTTTGGGACAACTTGTCCCAAGGTCAGTAGGGGCTGTTCTCAAAGTGCTGCTGGGCCTCCTCCAGCCCACGGATGTCAAAGACCTCATAGAGCTCTGCCACTACACGCCGGATGTCCGTGGGAGAAAACCCACAGTTTTCCATAGCGTAGATGACATAGCCCCGGCAGGCATTGTTGCTCCACGGCTGGGCAAGCAGGGCCGCCAGTTCGGGATCGTACTTCATGTTGGTTTCCTCCTCAATAAAAGTTTCGGGAGCGCCACGCTCATTTCCTTGGCCCGTCATAAGACAGCAATACTCAGCATGACGCTCCCGAGGGGGCGGCAGCCCGGAGGGGCAAGCGGCCAACTTGTCCGGCTGCGGATCGTGGCCGTGGGGTGGCTTGTCCCACTTGCGGCGCTGGTGTTGTTCGCTCGTTCTCTTGCCGGAGAAGTCACAGCGCACCCGCCGCCCGGCTCCCCGCTCTGTGGCTCGGGGCCGCCGCTATTCAGTTGTTGATCGGATGTAACTCCTCTCATATACCAAGGACAAAAAATGGCTCTGTGGCAGGGTCAATCAAAGAACTTTTTTCAAATATTTTCTCATAGCCGCCAAACCGCTTTGAACAGACTCCTGCACAGAAGTTTTGCTCACGCCCTCAGCCATAGCTACCTCCCGATAGCTCTTGCCGAGGATCACACAGGCATCCACCCGGCGGCCCTGCGTTTCGGGTAAGGAATTGAGCGCAGCGCACAGATGGCAGAACAGCTCCATGCGTTCCAGCAGCTCCTGCGGGGTGGGTTCAGAAACGCAGGCGGAGTATTCAATCCCGTCCTCGCAATCGAGGGAATACTGCGCCTTGTTGCGGACGATCCGCCGCTGATAGGCAGCCTCGTACAGTCTGCTTGCCCTGAGCTCGTCAGCCACTTCCTCGCAAACCTCTATGTATTCGTCGCGGGTGTACCACGGATAAAAGTCTTTCAGATTGATAGTCGTCATTTGTAATTCCTCCGTTCAGATGGTTGGGGGGTGAATGGCGATCTGAACGGAGGGCGGTGGAGAACGACACCCCGGGTTGCCTTTTCCCACTTCGGGACAACTTGTCCCAAAGCAGACAAAACAAAATGCGCTAGTATGCCGCAACGACACGCAAGCGCATAAAACTACATTTTCACTTATGTACTTCCATATTTCGTATCCGTCGCCAGACTGCTCCCATTGGGCGGACGAACTTTTTTTGACAGATTAGGGGGATGAAAAATAAATAAGGACACGGCGATACCTCCCAGATACCGCCGTATCCTTAAAAAGGGCGACTTTAACACACCCCCCGTGTTCTCTTTTTTCAAAAAGAAAACGGCGGCTTGAAATTGCTATTTCAAAACCGTCGTCTGTGCCGCAAGGCCGATTTCAACGGTCTTGTTGTATGGTGCGAATGAGCGCCGGCACAATCTGCTATCAAAAGAAAAGAGCCGATAATCCGCGCCTATTGGCAAACGGGTTATCGGCTCTGCGTCTGTGCGTCTGGCTCTTTGATAACTTTCGTATTGAATTGTTTTACATATATCAGGGTTTCTTGTTTACACTTGGGGCAATAGAGCGGGAAATATTCCAGTACTGTATCAGAGCGCAGCTTAATTCTGGTTTTATTTTTGCAAATCGGACAGAGCAACCATTCCATTTTACATGCACTCATGCAATTTAGTTCGGTACGCACTGGCTAACGATTTCACGGGCCTCACTCTGATCCATATTTCCCAACTTGACCTGATCATTGCAGAAAGACTCTACCGCCGCATGCAATTCACTGTGCGTTTCGTAAGGCCCAAAAAGTTTTTCTTCACCATTCTCCAAGGTCACAAAAAGTTCATAGCCACCGCTGCTCGAAACGTATTTCGGATCATACCCCACCATAATATCTGTTTCACCGTCAACAGTTTTGGAATACATCATGCCGTCCTTGATGTCCTGGAGCATCTTTTCATATTCGGCAATCGTTTCATCGACCATTTCTTGTGTCCAAACAAACTCGCCCTGACTAGTCCAGCTCTTTTCGCCGATCATGCTCTGGAGCGTTTCTTTCTCGTTATCCAGCCATTTTTTGTATTCGTCGTAGGTCCACCACTCGATGACCGGGGAAGGATGCTGCCGTTCGAATTCTTCCGCACTCATCGTCCATGTTGTATTTTCGTCCTCATAAACATAGTACATATCTCCGTTGTCATCGGTATAGGAGATCAATAAACCTCCGGAGGTTTCTGTCTCATAATAGTTCGTGTCCATAGAGCCTTTACTCTCAGCGAGAGCGGAGGTCGCAAAGACCGCTGTCGTTCCCGCAACGATCACCGCTGCAAGGACCAGAGATACAACTGTTGTTTTTCGTGTTTTCATAATTGCTGTTATCCTTTCTTCAATCGCATTTCTGCTGAAATTATTACAAAGAGGGGTGAAACCGCTCCTTGTTTCCTCCATGCTGATCAGAACTTTGGCATAAACTGCTCTTGTATTTTCTCCGAATTGGCGAATCACCGTCTCGTCACAGGAAAGCTCAATATCTCTATTCGCCAGAACATACATGACCCATACCAGAGGATTAAACCAATGGATACAGAGAGCAACCGCCAGCACAACTTTCGCTATAATGTCAAATCGCTTGATATGCACAAGCTCATGTGCCAAAACGTAATGCAGCGTTTCTTCGTTGTTCCAGTCTGTGGTTTTCGGCAGCAGAATGACGGGGCGGATCACGCCGTAGGTCAACGGAGAAGATACCAAACTGGATCGGCGCACGGTAATGGTTCTTCTCGTTGGATGAGTTTCCAACCACTTTTCAATCCCATCATTTCTGACAGGCAGGGACATTTGAAACTCTTTATAGGATTTCCAGTAGGATACCGCAAAGAAGAACGCACAAAGAACGCATCCAAGAATCCAGATGGTTTCCGGCGCTGAGACATTTGCCACAGAGCCGACAGTGTTGTGAGGAATGGTGGCCTGTTGCTCCGCCTGTATCACAGGAATCAGCATACCCGCCGCCGTATTCATTCCCACTGTGGGTATTTCTCGGTTCCAGAGAGAGTAGATGCTAAACCATGAGGGCAAAGAGAACGGTATCATCAGCCGCACCAGCGCGATCCCCCAAAGCACCAGAAATGTCTTTTTCGGGACTTTGTTAATTGCAAGAGCACGAATGACAGTAACAGCCAAAATCATTACAGCACCCGTAAAACTCATTTGGAGCAGGTTCATTACCACCACCTCATTCCAGATTGCCAACAATTTGTTTCAGCTTTTTGATCTGTTCCTCAGACAGCTTTTTTCTCCCGAGCAACGCAGCGAACAACTTGTCAGCAGAACCGTCGTAGATCTTGTTGATCAATTCATCAGTTTCGGCTTCTTGAACAGCGGACTTAGAAACCAATGCATGGCACATAAAGCCCGGCTCGGAACGCGCAATCGCCCCCTTTTTCATGCAACGCTTGATAAGCGTATATGTCGTGTTGACATTCCAACCCAATTCATCTGTCAGTACCCGGGCTATTTCCCTGGCGGGTGTATCCCCCTCCTTCCAAAGAACATCCATTACTTTTAGTTCGGAATCAAACAGTTTAATATCCATGAGCAAGGGCCCCTCTCATAAGACTGGTGTAGTTTGTGATTTCATAATACCATAGTCTTATAGTTCTGTCAACACTGCCACCGTTCTGCTTATACGAAATAAAATACTACTCCATATAAAGTTGTGTTTCGTTCTCATAGTTAATCCTGAAATGTAGAATGATATAGGGTGATATGAGAATGTACCAATATGACAAACACTTTGATTTCCATGCCCTGGGCCGTGAAATCAAGCGCAAGCGGGAGGAAAAAGGCTGGACGCAGGAATACCTTGCCCAGCTTGTGAACCGTACCCCACGCTCCATCATGTATATCGAGAACCGGGGGCAATACCCCAGCTTTGATACTTTCTATCAGCTCGTCACCCTGCTGGAGATTTCCGTGGATCAATTCTTTTTCCCGGACAAGCTCAACGGAGAGAGTACCTGTCGAAAGCAGATTGATGTCATGCTCAATTCTATGAACGAAAAAGAACTGACCGTAATGAAACATGCCGCAGAGGGACTGCAAAAAGCCCGGGAAACGGAGGATGCGTAGAGGTACGCACCTCCGTTTTTTGCGCTGTTTTGGGGCAGCGTACTAACGGCAAGCAGGGCAAGTGTGGCCACACTTGCTATTTTTGCAGCCCGAGAGGGCCGCAAAAACGCTTGTTGGGGAGCCTCCCCAAACCCGGTACTTCGGGACAAAATGTCCCAAAGTAAATTGGCTGCGTCACCGTCGCTACCGCTCCTGTTCCTTATTCTTGCGCCCGTCCGTCACGCCCAGCAGACAGTCAATGTTGGTCTTGACCGCCACGGCCTGCCGCATTTCCTGCTGGGCGGCCCGGTACTTGGCGTACAGGGCCTTTTTCTCCGCCGCCAGCTTGCGGCGCTTTTCTTTTAATTGGGCCATCTTGGGCAGTTTGGCCCCGTCCAGCAGATCATTCAAAGCGGCCTTGGCTGCCCGGTAGTCCGCCAGTTCCGCTTCGTGCTGGGCCAGAAATCTCTTGCTATACTTGGCCGCCTTGTACTCATCAAACACGGGCCGGGTCTTGGCGTATTGCACCACGGCCCCCATGAGCTCGGAAGTATAGGCAAGGTCAGCCTCGGTCTGTCGGAGCTGCTCCGTCAACGCATGGAAACGGGCGGACGCAGCCTCGGCCTCGGTGGTGAGCTGGCCGTATTCGCTGATCTGATGCGCCTGCATGAATTGCAGCGCAGCGGCCATCTGTTTGAGGTTATACACCTTGGCCCACCGCTCATAGGCCGGGCCTTTCCCGGAGCGGAGCCGCTCCTGTATATCCACGATCAGATCGACACGCCTGGGCGCAGCGGGGGCCGGAGCGTCCAGCTTCGGCAAGGGGCGTTTGCCCGCAATTACATCCCGGATGTCCACGGGATCAAAGCCTTCCCCGAGGGTTGACGAGCGGAGCCGGGTGGCCCGCTGCTGCCCCGGCACAAGGAATGAGATCGCACCGCCCCGTCCCCGCTTGACCGCATAGCCGGACTCCTCCATGAGCCGCAAAAAGGTGTCAAAGCTGCCCGGGCCTTTGGCAAGGGCGTCGCAGATGGCCGCCCGCAGCCGTTCCTTGTAGGAGGGCTGGCGCTTCGTCCCGAGCCACGCTCCGTAATGGAGAAAAAGGCCCTTGCTATGGAGCTTGGGGTTGGTAATCACGGACAGGTCATTTTCCAGACACACCCGGTCAGAGAGCCGCCGCACCGCCCGGGCCGAGCCGATGAAATCCCGGAACTTGTGGGAGCAATCCAACGAAGTGGAGTTGTAGTAGATGTGGTTATGAATGTGCTGGCGGTCTGTGTGGGTGGCGACGAAAAAGGCATACTTGCCCTTTGTCCAGCGCATCGCCGTTTCATAGCCCACCCGGTTTGCCTCCTCCGGGGTGATCTCTCCCGGCTTGAATGACTGCCGAATCTGATAGCACAGCACATCGGCGTCCCGACGCTGCTCCCGGCCCGTGGCAGCCTTGTACTTGGCCTTGGAGAGCAGGAACTCGGCATCGGCGGTCATGTAGTCGCACTCGTAGGAGGAAATCAATTCGCCGCCCTGCGTCTTGTCCGGGTTCTGCCCATAGTCAAACCGCTCTTTCAAGGATTGGGCGACGGCTTCTCCCTTGCTAATCTTGTGCTTCTTGAAATAGGTTGTGGCCGTAGGCAGCCCTCCTTTCGATACGACAAACGGCGGCTGTTGCCAGCCGCCGCTCAGACTTTGGGACAAGTTGTCCCGAAGTATCAGCCTGTGATGAAATCCTGCAAGGAGTATTTCAGCGAGTAGAGCCTGTCCATGAGCCAGTCAGCGATGGCCGGGATGCCAAAGGGAGAAACGAGAAACGCCAGTACAAGGAACACCACGCCGCCCAGCGTCTGGCCGCCGATGAACAGGACAAGGGCCAGCAGGGTCAGCACCACGCAGCCTATATGACACAGCGCCGAGGCCACGCAATAGAGAAACGACACGATGGCAACGAGCAGGGTCAGCGCCACCACAAAGGGGGCGGCAAGGATTTTGAGAACGATCATATCAGCTACCTCCTGTAAAATCTGCTTGGTTTGTCCTCCTATGATAATTATAACTCCGTAAAAATAGGGGCACAAGGATGTCGAGCTGATATGACTTTGGGACAAAATGTCCCGAAGTTTATACCCGTATCACCCGGACTTCCTTGCCCAGCGTATGAGCATAGCGCATGGTGAAAAGCGTCCCTCCACGATCTCGTCCATCATAAACAGCGATCACCCGCTGGGACTCCCCAGCCATATAACGGTTTCGCTGCATAAAGCACGAGTGCTCGTATTCCTCACATACGATCTTGACCCCGTTGCAGGCCCGCAGCAACTCATGGAATTGTTGGTTTTTCGTTTTTATGCGGCCCGCATAGGGAATAGCCGCCTCCAAAAACAACTCGGGGTGGTGTTCTATTTCCTCGGCTACAATGGATGCAAACATGAGATCAGTCCCCTCTGCAAAGCCGGAAATAAAGCGGGTATAGCCATCGTCAATCGCCGCCCGCACTTCCCGCCGGAGCTCTTGCTCCACATAGGCAATTCGTTCAGCCGGAATATCCCGATGCCCCGTAACACAACATACCTTTGTTTCCATTCCAGTTCCTCCATTTCGGGTCAAGTTTGGACTCCTTCCGTATAGGCAATATTGCCTATAACGCTACACCTTCATTATAGGCAATAATGGAGATATGTAAAGTGTGAAACGGAGGGAGGAACCGGGATGATCTCATACGCCCCATTATGGGAAACGATGGAAAAGCGTGGAGCAACCACATATACGCTGCAATACAAGGGCGGGATCAGCAGCTCTACGATCCGGCGTCTGAAAGCAAATGAATCCGTTTCAACCAACACTCTGGATGCGTTGTGCAAGATATTGGATTGTACTCTGGACGATATAGTGACTTATCTGCCGGACAATGAATAGCGAGGAATGGGGTGAACCTCCATTCCTCTTTTTCTTTGGGACAAATTGTCCCAAAGAAAAAAGCCGGGAAGCAGCACAAGGCCGCTTCTCGACAGGTTTGGAGTTCCACCACCGCCGACAGCTTTTTCAGCAGATCGGACTGAGGCTACAAAAAGTTTGCTCAATAAAACTTAAGGAAGCGTTCATAGTCTTTCCTATTATGTATGTTAGAATAGGCAAAATACAATTTCTGACTGAATAAATTACTTTGTATCAGTACGATGTAATGACAAAGGAGTGCAGGCTAATGTTGGAACATGATTTTTGGAGTAACTTTAGAAAATGGATGCCGCATCAAGAAGTTAGAAAAGTCTATGATATAGAAAGCATTGTGAGTGGCAATGGGGAGGTTTTGGCTATCCTCTTGCGCCCCGAAGGAATGGATGTAGTAGAATCTACACTCCGTTTGGTGTGGGATAGTGTTATCTCTTATACCGTTACGGATGAGAGCTACCGCCCAGAACTATGGGGGGATGAAAAAGCTCCGAATAAAGAGATATGGAATTTCTATATCAGCGAAACATCAGATCATTTAACCCAATTCCGTAAAGAAAACTACCTTGTTTCAGAAAGAACGCACCACTTTTTTATTTGCGGATACAATCTGATGGTAGATGTTTTAGCGGAAGAATATCCTGCCGTAGAATTTTTGAACTTGAAACAGTAAATGGTTCGTTCTGTTTTCTTCAAATTGGTTTCGGTAAAATTCAAGCTAACTTAACATTTACTTTTCTCTTTGGGACAAATTGTCCCAAAGAGAAAAGCCGGGGAGCAGCACAAGGCTGCTCCTGTCTCTTATACACATCTCCGAGCCC
>ENA-OYCP01000225-OYCP01000225.1-human-gut-metagenome-genome-assembly--contig:-NODE-225-length-13998-cov-6.519329_pt1 | contig 13998 bp, 10 predicted proteins | sample MGYA00243454_ERZ652875 | MGnify/ENA primary metagenome ERZ652875 (study PRJEB26926, sample SAMN06164783) | human gut metagenome | biome: ENVO:00009003; feature: ENVO:2100002; material: ENVO:00002003... | reverse complement strand
GAAGCATTCGTGAGCGAATCGCAAATTGCGGCATCCGCCGCCCGCCTTTAAAAACTGCTTGCATATTCCCGCACGGGGCATTATAATAAGAATGCCGATTCAGTGCATTTTCATTTTATGAAAAAGGTTCGGTTATGCCCTGCCGTTCCCGATGCCCGCATACAGCAATCGGCGGCTTGCCCCGACGAAAACGGGAATCTGACACACGGAGGAAACGAATGCGAGTTTTTAAAACTATGTTTGCCGCGCTGCTTGCGGCTTTGATGCTTGTGAGCCTTCCCGGCTGCAAAAAAGAAAAGGAATTTGTTGTGCCGAGCAATATGACGCGCGAGGAAGCTGCTCTGTTCACGGCGATTGCCAATGTTTGCCCCAAGGATGACAACCATTCAAAAGTCGAATATTTAACTTTCTTCATCGAGGGCTGGAGCTTTGACAAGCTCCCTCCCGAAATTACCTCCTATCTCACAGAGTACTGCGCAAACAGCGGAGCGAACCTTGTTCAGCTCAGCTATGAGGATCTTGTTGCCCAGGGCTATATCACAAAGGGCGACGGCGATTTTTACAAGACCTATGACGACACCTACAAGATGGGGTTGGGAAAGATTTTCACATTCACCCTTAAGGACGGCGAAAGCACCGATGCGGACACATGCACGGTTGCCGTCAAAGGATTTATTTCCGAAAGCGACACAAGCGGGTTTGACGTTGAGCTTCAATACGTTGACGGCGCATGGAAATTCGTAAAGTATTCCAATGCATGGAATCAACACCAGTTCTTCACTCCCGAACCGGAAAATTCGGACGGACCCGAAAAAGGCTGATATCACCGTTATCCGAAACACCGAACCGGAATGAAAAGCCGAATTTGCATCTGATTCTGCGGGGCTGCCGTGAGCGGCTCCGCTTTTTTTCATATCTCTCGCGTAATTTTCGCCAAAAAGCTTGAAAATCGCACCGTTCTGCGCTATAATCCGCTTGAGGTGAGAAAAGAATGAATAGTAACAAAAAACTTTACAATCTTTTTTTAATTCTTGTTGCTGTTTCGATGCTTTTTGTGTCGGTTTTCGGCAGTTTTTCCGTTGCAGACACAAACACCGAAAAAAGCGAAAAGTCTGACGATAATTATTTATTGTCCGATATTCCCGACGAGCTTTCGGACGAACCGCCCTTTGACGCCGAAGCCGTTTCCGAAAAGGATGCGGAGGATTACCGCAAATGGGCGCAGCGCGATCCGCGCTGGGGGCAGCTCCCGATGGGCGCAAGCGGAAAAACAGTGGCGCAGATCGGCTGCCTTGTAACATCCGTAACAAAGATAATTATTCAAAGCGGATACAGAACATCCGACACGTTCAACGTTGCAACGCTTGTTAACTGGCTGAATGCCAACGGCGGCCTGAGCGACAGCGGCAACCTGTATTGGTACAAGCCCGCGCAGATGATAGACGGACTTGAATTTGAAGGGATGGAGTATTACGAGGGTGATTCTTCCTCCGCCGCAATGCAGGAAAAGATAATGAGCTATGTGCGGCAGGATAAGCATGTTATTCTGACTGTAAAAAACTATGGGCATTACGTTGCCGTTGATAATGCAAAAAGCATTGCGGAAGGCCGCGTTTATATCATGGACTCTCTGAACAATGTTGCGGGAAACGCGGATGTTGCGCTGGATTCCCGTTATCCGTACGTCAGCAGGCTGTGCATCTATGCGGGCAATAATCCCAACGATTCGGACTACATCTCCCGGTGCAGCTTTGAAATGACGCAGCTTGAGGCTCAGGTCAAATCAAGCGCAACGCTGTTCTCCCTGCCCTGCGACGCAAGCGCGGGGTTCGGCTCGGTTGCCGTTTCAACCGCCTCTGCCGGCGAAAAGCTCGTTGTAACAGGCGACCTTGTAAACACCCTCGGGCAAAGCTGGCACCAAGTGTTTGTTAACGGTTCGCATCTTTATGTAAAGCAAACCGAAATCGGATTTGTGCGGTTTTTGGATGATATTGAAATTCAGTCCGAAACGATCCCGCAGGGAACGCTCCCTCTCGGAAGGTCATTCGCGCTTACGCAGACCGTTGTTTCGCGGCACAGCATAACGCGCATTGAGGGCAGGTTTGCGGACGGCGACGGGGATACGCTCATGTCCGCAGCGGTGCTGCCCGGCGTTCACGGCGGGTTTGACATATCCGGCACGGCTGTTGACGCCGCACTCCGCTTCGGAAACCTTGCCGCAGGGCATTATGCCTACGAACTTAAAGCGATTGTTACGGCAAGCTCCTCTCTCACAAGCCGAACCGAAACGTTTACGGAGATCCTCGTCTGCCCGTTTTCGATTGAGCTTGAGCCGCTGCGCACGTACACAGTCACATTTAAGGACGGGATGACGCGCGAAGTCCTTTCACAGCAAAACATATACTACGGTTTTTCCGCCGTTGAACCTCCTCTGCCCGTGCACAACGGTTATGTTTTTTACGGTTGGTCGGAAGACTTTGATAATGTTCGGAGTAACCTTCATGTCTATGCAAATTTCGGCCTGCCTTACCTTATCGGCGATGCGGACGGCAACGGCGCGGTTGAGTTTACGGACGCGCTGATCATTCTTCGCCACTCAATGGGTATCAATGTTCCCGGAATCCTGCTCGCCGCCTGTGATGTGAACGGGGACGGCACCGTTGATTCCGTCGATGCGCTGATTCTGATGCGGCGGCTGCTTGCGGCACGCGCATTTTGAGCATACGTCGGTTAAATTAAGTTAATTAACAAGCTGCATTTGTGCAAAATGCGGGCATTTCGGCCTGCATCTGCTGCGCAAATGCAGGTTTTTCATTTTCAAAGGCGATTATGTCCCCTTTTTTTGTACTTCAAATTGAATTCATTCCATTTTTTGATAGATTATAGATTTTTCTTGACTTCAGTCCCCGTTTCTGATAGTATTATACGGACAGATTTGCTTCGGCGTTTTAAACACGATATGCACCGCAGCGAATCAACAAACATAACACGGAGGAAAACCGAATGAATCTCAGGAAAACTGCTGCACTGCTGCTCTCGCTCATCATGTGCTTCAGCCTCATCGTTCCCGTCGGCAGCTTTGCCGAAGGGACCGTCACCGCTGCCGATAACGCAAAGCGCAGCGAAGATCTGCTTGCTTTTGCCGGCAGACTGCACAACATGACCGAAAAGTATTCCGCTGAATATACCAAAAAAGCAGCGGATACCGACCCCTATGCAAACGGACGAATCATCGTCAAGAGCGCCGAAGAGCTGGACTACACCGGCTCCGTTGCGCATGTAAACGGCTACAATGACTGGCACATTATTCAGTACAGAACTTCCGAAGAAGCGCGCAAAGCGGCCGAAGCTTTTGAGCTTGTAAAGGGCGTTCAGTATGCCGAACCCGATATCGTCATGCAGGCGAATCAGGAACCCGGCGTGAACGAATTCCTCAGCTGGGGCTACGGTGCGGACTATGTTGATGCTTTCAACTACAATGAGTGGATGCTCGACTATGCCGGCGGCGTTGAAAACCTTCCCGAAGTCATCGTTGCCGTTATCGACACCGGTTACGACAGCGATCACCCCTATCTTGTCGGCAGATCCGTTCCGGGTTATGACTTTGTAAACAACGACAGCAACCCCGAGGATGACCACGGCCACGGTTCCCACTGCGCAGGCACCATCCTTGACGGCAACCTTCCCAACGTCAAAATCATGCCTCTTAAAGTTCTCGATGCCGAGGGTTCCGGTTATTCCTCAGAGATCATTCTTGCAATGGAATACGCTTCCCTCAACGGCGCGGCTGCGGCAAACCTCAGTCTCAGCGGCCCCTGTGACAGCGACCACAATGCATACGTTGAAGTTGTTGCCGAGGGCATGGCACACAACGACATCGTTTACTGCGTTGCGGCAGGCAACAACTACGGTTCCGACGCTTCCACCCGCTGCCCCGCAAACGTTCCCGACTGCGTTACCGTTGCGGCACACGACAGGAACAAGCGTATGGCCGATTTCTCCAACGTGGGCGAAATCGTTGACATTACCGCTCCCGGTGTCGGCATCCGCAGCGTCCGTATGGGCGGCGGCTACACCGAAATGGACGGCACCAGCATGGCGACTCCGCACGTTGCGGCAGCATGCGCACTTCTTAAAACCTTCAACCCCGACATGGGCGCATTCGAAGTTATCAACACTCTCAAGGGTGCTGCCATCGATGTCGGCATCGAAGGCGGCGGCACCGGTATTCTGAACGTTACCGACCTGCTTAAGTTCGACAACATCATCAACGGCGAAGGCAGCTTCCTGCACTTCACTTCCGCAAGCGAATATCCTTGGAATGCGGATGCAAACTGCGCATTCAGCGGCAATGCGGGCGTGAACAACAGCACTTCCGTCCTCAGCGCAAAAGCAACCCTCGGTTCATATCAGCGCATCAGCTTTGAATACAAAGTCAGCAGCGAACAGAACCACGACTATCTCCGTTTCCTTGCAAACGGCGAAGAACTGTTCTCCGCAAGCGGAAGCCAAAACTGGCAGACCTACACCTGCTACATTCCCACCCACGGCGATGTGCTTCTCACTTGGGAATTCAGCAAGGATGCAAGCGGCGCGGCAGGCGACGACAAGGCCTACATCCGCAACGTTGTGCTTGAGGAAACTCTCAGCTCCGTTATCAACACCGGCAACGGCAACTTCCTGTTCGAGGGCAACAACTATCCCTGGACCGTTGACGGCAATGCTGCAAAGAGCGGCAATGCGGGCGTGAACAACAGCACCTCCGAAATCAGCACCTCCGCAAACATCAATTCCGGACTTACCTTCCGCTTCAACTACAAGTTCGACGGCGGCGCAGGCGATAAGTTCCAGTTTGTTGTTGACGGAAATGTTGTTCTTGAAGTTTCAACCGCATCGGATTGGACTCAGTACGATTACCTCATCGAAGAAAGCGGCGACCACACCTTTGCTTTCCGCTATGTTAAGGACGGCAGCGGTGCAGCGGGCAGCGACTGCGCATGGGTCAAGGAAGTTAACCTGCTCTACACCCTCGAATCCGCACTCAACGTTCCCGGCGGCGAGCTGAACTTCACCAGCACGGGCAGCTATCCCTGGGCGGTTCTCGATGACTATGCAAAGAGCAGCAACGAGGGCGTGAACAGCAGCACCTCCGCAATCTCTCTCAGTCTTACCATGAGCGCGGGCGAAACACTCACCTTCCGCTACAAGGTCAGCAGTGAACAGAACTACGACAAGTTCATCTTCACCGCAAACAACACTCAGGTATTCTCAAAGTCCGGCAGCCTTGCATGGGAGGAATACACCTACACCGCAGCCACCTCCGGCACCTACAACTTTGAGTGGAAATACACCAAGGACGGCAGCGTCAACCGCAACGATGACTGCGCATATCTTGACGATGTTGAATATCATTCCAATGCGATCCCCGGCGATTCCGACGGCGACGGCACCGTTACCGTAAGCGATGCACTGCTTGCAATGCGCTATGCAATGGGTACCGTTACAAACATCAATGTGAATGCAGCCGATGTTGACGGCGACGGCAATGTTACCATCACCGATGCCGTAACGATCCTCCGCATGGCAATGACCGCATAACCTTGACTCGACCGAATCGGCTCGGTTGAATCGAACTTAACCTACCGACAGGGACTGCCCGCAGACATGCGGGCGGCCCCTGTTTTTTGATTATGGTTCCACGAATAAGTTTTATTTCCCGGGAAATACGGCTTCGTTTCCCGAGCCCGGCTCAGACTTTTCTCAATCACGGCTTTTTTAAGAAAACGGCTCTTTAATTCGGCGGCGAAATGCGTTATAATAGAATACCGGTTCAAACCGCAGGCATTCAAATGCACATATCACTCTGAAAGGGTTCAAATAAATGGCAGCAACAGGTTCAAACGGCGCAAAGAGACGCTCCGGACGGGGCTCCGCAGGGCGCAGCGAACAGCGGCCCGCTTCCGCTTCACGAAACGGAAAAAAGCAAAGCGGCAAATCCGCCGATTCGGCCGATACCAAGCGCGAGATAATCGGAGTCGTGCTTATACTTGTCGGCATCATACTCGGCATATTCTGCTATGCCCCCCGTTCGTCCCAAGGGGTCATTGCGGCAATTGTGCCTCTGCTTTTCGGCATTTTCGGCATCGGAATGTATGCAGTGCCCGTGCTTTGTGCGGCACTCGGAGTTTGTGTTATCGCAATTCGAAAGGACAATTCCCGTACGGGCACGATCGTTTGCGCAGCCGCTGCCGCATTCGCGCTGCTTTCGTTCATTCACCTTGCCGAATATGCAAAATCGATTCCCTCCATGAGCTTCGGAGAGGCTGTTTCCCATGCATGGTCCAAAGGCAGCCGCCTGCGCAGCGGCGGAGGTTTTTTCGGCGGAAGCCTTGCATACCTTTTTGCAAAGCTGTTCGGCGTCACGGGCGGATGTGTTGCACTGGCGGGCATTGATATTATCATGCTGCTTGTTATCACAGGGCTTTCCCTCCGAAAAACGGGCAAAAAGCTTGCCGAAAGCGTTGCGGAGGCTCACGCCGTTTCGCGTGCCCGCCGACAAACCGAGCTTTACAACGAAAAACTTGACGACACAAAACCCGAGAGAGGGCGCAAAAAACAAAGCTCATCCAACGAGCCGCAGTTTGACGAGGACGGATTCCTTGTTCATTCCGGAAAACCGCTCACGGCGGGGGACAGCGATTACGGGACGGAAAGCGGCGAACAGGTTTCCTCCCTTGCAAAACGCAGCAAAGCCCGCAAAAGGCAGGAAGCGGAGATGTCCGCACGTTCCGAAAACGGGAATGCGGCGGACATTGCCGAAACCGCCGGCACATCCGATTTCACCGCACGGCGCACCCCGCAGAAGCGCAGGCCTTTCGGCACCGCAAAAAACAATGATGAACTTGAGTTTTTCCCCGTTTCGGGGCCGCTCAAAACAACAAAACCTCAGAAGCACAGGCGCAGCGGAAAACGTGAACTGAAAACAAGCGATTTTGCTCCCTCCGATGTTGATGTTGACAACGGGTCTCGGGAGGATTTTCCTTCCTACGGCGATGAACACATTGACATTCCGATGAACCTTTCCTATGCCGATGTTGAACGCGACGAAGAGGGCTTTGCTCCTCCGACAGCGGATGACGACATGCCTTTCGAGCCGGATTATTCCAACGAGTCTTCCGATTCGGCTGTTTCCGCGTCGGAAGAGCCGTTTGACAGCCCCGCCGCCGGAGATTCAACCGAAGCCGATGATGACTTCCTGCGCGGCATTCCGGTGACACGCATGGAAGACATTCCGCCGCAAAGCATCACGGAACAGTCCGAAACGGCGCAAAGCGGCTTTCCCGCAGAACGCAAATCAACACCCGTCGGCGGCAATGATTCTTCGCAAGGCGGCAGTCCCTCGGGGAACACCGTCTCCTCCGTCGTTCCCGCCGCCGTGATCGAATACCAACGGCCGCCGTACAGCCTTCTGCGCCTGCCCGACCCTGCCGCAGCGGTTGCATCAGAATCGCCGACGGAGAAGGCAAAGGTGCTTATCGAGACGCTCAACAGCTTTAATATTTCCGCACGAATTGTAAATATCAGTGTCGGTCCGGTGATAACAAGGTTCGAGCTCCAGCCCGCACAGGGAATCCGCGTGAACCGCATCACGACCCTGAGCAACGATATTGCACTTGCGCTTGCTGCTCCGCGTGTCCGCATCGAAGCGCCGATACCCGGAAAATCAGCAATCGGCATTGAAATTCCGAACAAGGATACCGCACCCGTGTACCTCCGCGATGTGCTTGAAACGCGTGAATTCAACACTGCAAAATCCCCGCTCACAATGGGCTTGGGCAAGGATATTGCGGGCAAAGTCGTGCTTGCGGATCTTGAAAAAATGCCGCATATGCTGATTGCGGGTCAAACGGGCTCCGGTAAATCCGTGTGCATCAACTGCATCATATTGAGCTTGATCTTCAAATCCGCACCTAAGGATGTTCGAATGATCCTCATCGACCCGAAAGTCGTTGAGCTGTCCATCTTCTCCGCGCTTCCGCACCTGTTCTGTCCCGTTGTTACCGAGCCGAAAAAAGCGGCGGGCGCACTGCGCTGGGCGGTTACGGAAATGGAGCAGCGTTACGGCAAGATGGGAAAAGTCAACGCCCGCGACATCTACCGCTATAATGCCATGCAGGAGCGTGAGGAGGATAAGTGGCCGCGCCTTGTTATCATAATCGATGAGCTTGCCGACCTTATGATGGTTGCTTCAAAGGATGTTGAAGAATCCATCTGCCGCATTGCGCAGCTCGGCAGAGCCTGCGGCATTCACCTTATCGTTGCAACTCAGCGACCGTCCGTTGATGTTATCACAGGCCTTATAAAAGCCAACATTCCCTCGCGAATTGCGTTTGCCGTTTCAAACGGCACGGATTCCCGCGTTATTATGGACGCAAGCGGTGCTGAAAAACTTCTCGGCAAGGGCGATATGCTTTTCCATGCGAACGGCGCAAGCAAGCCCACACGTGCACAGGGTGCGTTTGTGTCGGATGAAGAAGTTGAAGCGATTCGCGACTTTTTCCTTCAGAATCAGGTGACTGCTCCGTCATATGACGAAAGCGTGTTAAGCGAAATCACCGGCGGCGGGGGAGGGCTCGGCCAAGGCAACGGCAAACAGGACGACGATTTGCTTCCCGATGCGGTGCGGCTCGTTGTTGAAAGCGGCACGGCCTCCATTTCAATGATTCAACGCCGACTGCGCGTCGGCTATGCGCGTGCGGCAAGGCTTGTTGACATCATGGAACAAAACAAATTCGTGAGCGAGCCGGACGGTGCAAAGCCCCGAAAGGTGCTCATTGATGCAGCCGAATACAACCGCATATTCGGCGGAAATCTGCAAAGCGGCTCCTCCGGGAGCGGAAAGGATACTGATTAAGTGAACAGCGATAAATTATATTCAAAATGCCCCCGTGTCGGCCTCGTCTCCCTCGGATGCAGCAAAAATGCCGTGGATTCCGAAATTCTGTTGGGCGAACTTAAGTCACGCGGGTTCGATATCGTGAACGATGCCGCGCAGGCGGAAATCATTATCGTTAACACCTGCGGCTTTATTGAAAGCGCAAAGACGGATTCCATAGATACGATTCTCGATATGGCGCAATATAAAACCGCAGGCAGCTGCAAACTGCTTGTTGTCACGGGTTGTTTGAGCCAGCGTTACGGTGATGAGCTTGCGCGGGAACTCCCCGAGGTTGACGTTTTCAACGGCGTAAAAAACTATCCCGCTCTTGCGGAGCGGCTTGCAGGAATCTGCGGAGTTAAACCCGCGCCCGAAAGTGCGAATGCTGCGGCGTGCTGCGGCATCCCGAAGCGACTGCTCACGACCCCGTCATATCGCGCATATCTGCGCATTGCGGACGGCTGCGACAATCGCTGCACTTATTGTGCGATCCCGCTGATTCGCGGCGGCAGAGTCAGCACCCCCATTGAGACCCTTCTTGCCGAGGCTGAACAGCTTGCAAAAAGCGGGGTCACGGAGCTGACCGTTATTGCGCAGGACACTTCGGCATACGGCATTGACCTTTACGGAAAACCCATGCTGCGTGAGCTGCTTGAAAAACTGACCGAAATTGAGGGGCTGCATTGGGTTCGCGTGCTTTATGCCTATCCCAACACCGTCACGGAAGAACTTGTTGACGCAATGTACCGCAACCCGAAAATCTGCAATTATATCGACATTCCGATTCAGCATATCTCGGCACATATGCTGCGCGACATGAACCGCCACGGCAGCGCGGAACACATCCGCGAAATCACGGACTATATCCGCCGCAGTGCTCCCGGGTTCATTCTCCGCACAACTGTCATGCTCGGCTTTCCCGGCGAAACCGAAGCGGATTTTGACGAGCTTATGCATTTCATGGCGGAACATCCTTTCGACAGGGTGGGCGCATTCACCTATTCCGCCGAGGACGGCACACCTGCCGCCTCCATGCCGAACGCAGTCGATGCGGAAACCGCCGAGCAGCGGCTTGACAGGCTCATGCGTCAGCAGATGAAGATTTCCCTTGAGCTGAACCGCGCAAGAATCGGCACCGTTGTTGAAGCCCTTGTTGACGGCGCGGACGAGGAATTCCTTTTCTGCCGTTCCTACGCCGAAGCAGCCGATGTTGACGGAATCATCAAGGTTCCGCATTGCGGAAACCCCGTTCCCGCCGGAAGTTATGTCAGCATCAAAATCACCGGTGCGGATTATTACGACCTCTGCGGTGAATCGGTGCCGTCCCTTAAAGCTGCCGCACGGTAAGCCGTCACCACCCCTTAAAACTGTTACGGAGAAACAAAAATGAACCTTCCAAACAAGCTTACAATGCTTCGCATGCTTATGATACCGCTCTTTATCGCATGCTTCTATCTGCCCAAAAGCTGGCTTATCGGCACTCTGAACGGCGTTCCGCTGCTGCTCAAATACGTTCTTGCAGCAGTGGTTTTCCTGCTTGCCTATGTTACGGACACGCTGGACGGGCGCATTGCGCGCGCACGCGGCCTTGTTACCGACTTCGGCAAACTGATGGATCCAACGGCGGACAAACTGCTCACCTCCGCCGCACTCATCATGCTCTGCCGATTTGAAGTCATGAGCTTCGGCAATTTCCTGATGCCGGTGTTCACATTCATCATCATTGCGCGGGAAATCTTCGTCAGCGGCATCCGCCAGCTTGCCGCAGGCAAGGGCATTGTTATTGCCGCAAAAGCCATCGGCAAGGCGAAAACAACGCTGCAATTTGCCGCAATCCTTATTACCCTGCTTTGCGGACCCGTGTTCACGGCAATAGGCATTCCCGTGGATTTCGTGCTTATCTGCGCCGCCGCTGCGCTGACGGTCTGGTCCGGAATCGACTACACCGTCGAAGCCAAGGATCTTTTCAAAAACAGGTGAGCGTTCGCCGCATCTCAACATGATTAATGCTTTTAAATCAGCCCCGATTTTTTCGCGGGCTGATTTTGTTCGAAAATATTCCGAATACTTTCTTTCATGAAAAAAGCTTCAATTAATTGTCTCTTTATCCATGACCGACTCTAAATCGGCTTTTCTTTTAAGAACGTTTTTTAATCCCGTTTTCCGTGTTCAAACCTCAGTCGGTTCAATTTCGCAGTGCTTTTTAATTATATTATTTTTTGATGTTGACACGCAGTGTAAATCATGGTAAAATTATTTTTGTATGACAAGCAATCCCAAAAATGAGTGCGATCTTAACTTTCGTCAAAAGGTCTTGATTTGCGTTCCGTAGAAGTTGCGCTTGTTATATGGTATATCAGTGAAGGAGAGCTCATTGTTTTATTTAATTCGGTAATTAATTCAACCTATCCCGATGTTCCCAAAATGTAAATTACGAAAGAGGTCTAAGATGAAAAAAAGTACAAAAATCACAATTATCGCGATGTCGCTCGTTATTGCACTGCTTATTGCGGCAGTGGGCGTGCTTTGGTATTCGCTGAACACCGCCGAAACGTTTGCGACCCGCAGCCGAACCGATATAGCTCTCGGCAAGTATGAGATTCTGCGCGACCGCAGTGCTTCTCCCGAAAAGTTCCTTGAAGCCGCAAAAGCCAAAGATTATGACATCATAATCTTTTCAAAGGAACAGACACTTGCTCTCGGGGAAAAAATCAAAGAGCTGTTCCCCGACGGCAATGCCGACAGCAGGCGTTTCACCATTGGAATTGAAGATGTTATGCCGAATGACCTTGCAAAGCTCTTCAACGATGAAATGTTCTCAAACCTTGAAATTTCCGGTTTGTATTGCGGCGTGATCATTGATTTTGGCAGTGCCCCCGGTGCATCCATGACGGTAAGTCCCTGCGCGCCCTCCTACTCCGGCAGCATCATTGTTGAACAGGCTGCAAAGAAGTTTTCGGATGAGCTGCTGTCCCAAATTCTGCATAACAGAAATTTCGAAGGCAGTCCCGAGGCAGCTTCCGACGGTTTGAACTGACCGAACCCGCCTTCTCCGCTTCAACCATCCTTTGTGTGAAGGATATGTTCAAAGCCCGAAGCAAGTTATCATTTTAACAATGAACAAAAATCCGAAAAGCCGTGCCGCATTGGCAGCATTGTTTTTCGGATTTTTTTGTTTTCGCTTTTATCGGCTTCTGTGCGCTCACCGTTCAAACGCCTGCACGGTTCTTTTCGGCTTTTTTTCGGTTTTTTTACCCACGCTCTTAAGCGCACGGATATTCCGCATCATATACAGCAGGAACGAAAAGCACATCATCGCCGTGCAGATGATTATCAGCGTGTCCGACAGCGCAGGAGCAATATTATAGAACACAACATGTGCAATCATCAGCGTGTATAAAAGAAAAGTCGTCAGCTTGCCGTGCCATTCCGCCGCAAGAACCTTTCCCGTGCGGCGAATTACGGCAATGCCCATGCAGCCGGTAACGATTTCCTTCACGATTAGCAGAACGCAGGGGAACAGCAGGTTGCCGAAGCGCGTCAACAGGCATGCAAGCATCACAATTTGTGTCAGCTTATCCGCAATCGGATCGAGCGCCTTGCCGAGGTCACTCCCCATTCCGAATCGCCGCGCAATAAAGCCGTCCGCAATATCCGTTGCGCCCGAAAGCAGCAGCACCCATGCCGTTGCGGAATAATCCTTCCGAACAAGATACAGCCACGCAAGTGCAGGAACAAGCAAAAGCCGGAATGCGGAAAGCACATTCGGCACGGTCAGAATCTTGTTTTTGTAAATTTCGTTTTTGCGGGCATCATCCGCCTCGTTGTTTTTCATACTCTCCTCCCGCCGGTTCATCCTTTTCGGTTTTTTTCATCGAGCATACGCTGCCCGGGCTTTTTCTCTGCATTTCCTTTTTCGCATTGATTATATGCCGCCTGCCGCAACGTTGTATCAATTCAACATCAACGCCCGTTAAAAAAAGCAGATATCATCTTTTTAAGGAAATTATCCCTTTTTCAGTCTTTCTCGACGGGGAAGGATTCATTCTTTATTTTTAATTTTTTTGCTCAAACGCAGCGGATTCCGCAGCCTTCGGCCGAACTTTATTTAAGTTTCGGATTCGCTGTTCGACATTTGCTCCGCATACCTTTCATCGCCCCACCATTTCGGCATCAGCTCATTCAAAGTAATCGTCTCACGCGTTTCGTAGTCAACAAGAATTTCCGTATCTTTGTTGCGCGGGGACAGCTGCATGAAAAACTCGCGGCACGCACCGCAGGGCATTCCGCTTCCGCCGCCGCAGGGCGGTGCATCACGGAACGCGATCATGCGTTTCACAACAGTCTGCCCGCTGTTCACAAACATATTCAATGCGGCAACACGCTCCGCACAAAGGTTCATCACACCGCTGCAGCTTTCAATGCAGAATCCCGTGAAGATCTCTCCGTTTTCGCTTTCAAGCGCGCAAACAACATGATGAGCATACACAAACGGCGTAACATCCTCCGGATGATATTGTTCCTTTGCTTTAAGGTACAGTTTTTCCCAAATATCCATATCAATAATACCTTCTAATTCTCCCAACGATTATCAGCTGCGGTTGTCCGCCGTATAAACTATGCAGCCTATGCCCGCAATCATTGAAAAAAGTATTGCGCCGCCCATTCCGTCCGTAACAGCCGAACCTGCAAAAAAGCCTGCAATTCCGGCAAGTATCATGATAATTACCGAAACTGTTGTTCTGAATTTTTTCATATGCTTCTCCTTATTTTGAATTGCGTTTTCCGCCACGGCTCATTTTCGGGTCTGAAAGCACAAAAAAACAACTTTTATCGTGGTAGACAAAAGTTGTTTTCCTGATGGTGCGAGTGGTGATACAGCATTTTTCAAAAAACACAGTAATATCAATGGTTTTAGGACACCCGAACAGCGAAATTACTTGTATTCCGCCCTCTTGAAACAGTCAATTTCAGCAGCTATTGCTCGGTTCATCTCCCGGTAAGGAGACGACATCCTTGCAATAATCAGTACATAGCGCGTCTGTTTACCCAAAGTGGCG
>ENA-OYCP01000224-OYCP01000224.1-human-gut-metagenome-genome-assembly--contig:-NODE-224-length-14020-cov-4.163623_pt1 | contig 14020 bp, 8 predicted proteins | sample MGYA00243454_ERZ652875 | MGnify/ENA primary metagenome ERZ652875 (study PRJEB26926, sample SAMN06164783) | human gut metagenome | biome: ENVO:00009003; feature: ENVO:2100002; material: ENVO:00002003... | reverse complement strand
CGTCGGCAGCGTCAGATGTGTATAAGAGACAGGGATATTCATTGACCCCGCCCGTCGAGACGGACATGGCGGTAAGACCGTCGCCATTGCCGACTGTGAACCGAATGTAGCCGAACTGGAATCCCTGCTGCTCGAAAAGGCGCAGCACGTAATGGTGAAACTCTCCCCCATGCTCGACTTGTCTTTGGCTATTCAGGATTTAAAGTACGTACAGGAAGCACATATTGTTTCTGTAAACAATGAATGCAAGGAACTCTTACTCATCTTAGGACACAATACTGTTGCCGCAGAGAATATTCCCATCCATTGCATCAATCTGCAAATGAAGGATGGGAGAAATACAGAGCCAACCGGACAGTTCTTCACTTTCACCCGCGAACAGGAACAATCAAGCTCCAATGAATATACCGATACTTTAGATAAATATCTATATGAGCCCAATGCGTCCATCCTCAAAGCAGGGGCTTTCCGCAATGTAGCCTGTATATATAAGGTGAAGAAACTGCATCCCAACAGTCACCTCTATACTTCCGGTGAACCGATAAAGAACTTCCCCGGAAGAAGCTTCCGGATAACGGGTATATGTACATTGAATAAGAAAGAACTAAAAAGCGTATTAGGAGATCTGAAGAAAGCCAATATCACGGTTCGTAACTTTCCAAGTTCAGTAGCGGAACTCCGTAAACGTATCAAATTGAGCGAAGGCGGAGAAGTTTATCTGTTCGCTACGACCTTGATCAATGAACAGAAAGTTCTGATCCGTTGCGAGAAAATATAAATGCCTTGTAACAGGTATTTTCCTTTTTAATGTAACCTCAGCAAAACAAGATGTAACATCCGGAAGAAATCTGTAACATAGGCTTAACTATCTGAAATACGATTCTTCTTCCAAATCCTCTTTTCTGCCTATTTTTGTAATCGTCATCCACAATGACAAAACAGAAGTCTATTAATAACAATAAAAAGCGTACTAATACCATGAAAAGAAAACTTCAGTTGCTCACCGGAATCGGATGCCTGTGTCTGTGCTTCCTTTCCTGTTCACAACCTCCCTACAAAAACCCGGCACTAAGCCCGGAAGAGCGTGCCAATGATCTGGTAGGCCGACTCACACTGGAAGAGAAAGCCGCCCTGATGCAAAACACATCTCCCGCCATTCCCCGACTGGGCATAAAAGCCTATGACTGGTGGAACGAAGCGCTGCACGGCGTAGGACGCGCCGGACTGGCAACCGTATTCCCGCAAGCCATCGGTATGGGAGCTTCTTTCAACAATGAACTGCTTTACGATGTATTCACCGCAATTTCGGATGAAGCACGCGCCAAGAATATCGAATTCAGCAAAGAAGGCGGATTGAAGCGTTATCAAGGGCTCACCATGTGGACACCTAACATCAACATCTTCCGTGATCCGCGTTGGGGACGGGGGCAAGAAACTTACGGAGAAGACCCTTACCTCACCAGCCAGATGGGTATGGCAGTGGTACGCGGTCTGCAAGGTCCTGAGGGGGAAAAATATGACAAGTTGCATGCCTGCGCCAAGCACTATGCCGTACATTCCGGTCCGGAATGGAACCGCCATAGTTTCAATGCCGAAAACATCGACCCGCGTGATCTTTGGGAAACCTATCTGCCTGCTTTTAAAGACCTGGTTCAAAAAGCGCATGTGAAAGAAGTGATGTGTGCCTACAACCGTTTTGAAGGTGAACCCTGTTGCGGAAGCAACCGCCTACTAATGCACATTCTGCGTGACGAATGGGGATATAAAGAAATCGTAGTATCGGATTGCTGGGCAATCAGCGACTTCTACAACAAAGGTGCCCATGAAACCGATCCCGACAAACAACACGCTTCGGCCAAGGCCGTACTCTCCGGAACAGATATAGAATGCGGAGATAGCTACGGATCACTGCCCGAAGCTGTGAAGGAAGGGTTGATTGACGAGAAACAGATAGACATCTCTCTGAAGCGCCTGATGAAAGCCCGCTTTGAGTTGGGCGAGATGGACGAACCTTCGCAAGTGTCCTGGGCACAGATTCCTTACAGCGTGGTAGATAGTAAAGAACATCGTGAACTGGCACTCCGCATGGCACGCGAGAGCCTTGTATTGTTGCAAAACAATCAGAGTTTACTGCCTTTAAATAAAAACCTGAAAGTGGCCGTGGTAGGACCTAATGCCAATGACTCCGTAATGCAATGGGGCAACTACAATGGTTTCCCCTCACATACCATCACTCTATTGGAGGGTATCCGCGAATATCTGCCCGAATCACAGATCATCTATGAACCCGGATGCGACCTGACCTCCGATGTTACTTTGCAAAGCGTATTCCAGCAATGTAGCATGGATGGCAAACAAGGTTTCAGTGCCAAATACTGGAATAATACGAAACAGGAAGGAACACCGGATGCAACCAATCACATCAGCACCCCCTTCCACTTCATCACCACCGGTGCCACGACCTTTGCAGCCGGCATCAACCTGCAAGATTTCTCTGCCAGCTACGAATCCGTATTCCGCCCCGTCAAGAGTGAAGACATCGCCTTCCGCTTCCAGACTCAAGGGATAACGAAACTCTCCATTAACGGTAAGGAAGTGGCTGCAGGCATGAACTTCAAGAACAATGCAAAAGTCTACACCCTCCAGGCAGAAGCTGGAAAGGAATATCATATCAAGATTGATTTTACTTTCCGCAACCGTGATGCCGCACTCGATTTTGACATGGGGCGTGAAGTCCCCGTTGATCTGAAGCAAACAGTAAACAAGGTAAAAGAGGCGGATGTCATCATCTTTGCCGGAGGTATATCCCCGGCAGTGGAAGGTGAGGAAATGCATGTCAACATTCCCGGCTTCAAGGGAGGTGACCGCGAAACCATCGAACTTCCATCTATCCAAAGCCGTTTGCTTGCCGAATTGAAGAAAGCAGGAAAGAAGATCGTATTCGTCAACTTCTCCGGTTCCGCTATCGCTCTGACTTCCGAATCGAAAACATGCGATGCTATCCTGCAAGCATGGTATCCCGGTCAAGCCGGTGGTACGGCTATCGCCAATGTCCTCTTCGGAGATTATAACCCGGCAGGACGTCTTCCAGTCACTTTCTATAAGAGTACGAGCCAACTGCCCGGCTTTGAAGATTATTCCATGAAGGAACGCACGTACCGGTACATGACAGAAGCTCCGCTCTTCCCCTTCGGGCATGGTTTGAGTTATACCACATTCCGTTACGGAGACGCTTCATTGAATACACAGGAAGTAAAAGATGGAGAACAAACCATCCTGACCATCCCCGTGAGCAATGTAGGTGAATACGACGGGGAAGAAGTGGTACAGGTGTATCTGCGTCGTCCGGGCGACAAAGAAGGTCCGTCGCACGCACTCCGTGCCTTTAAGCGTGCGAACATCGCCAAAGGGGCAACCAGCAATGTGACCGTATCATTAAGCAAAGAAGATTTCGAATGGTTTGATACGGAAACCAATACAATGCGCCCGATAGAAGGTGATTATGAAATACTTTATGGTGGTACGTCGGAGCTGAAACAGTTGAAGACGATACCAGTCATTGTTAAATGATAATTTAACTGCGTAATCTTGAAAATCATATAATATAAAACGTTCCTTTATGAAGAACTTATTTTACCTCCTCCTTTGCCTCATCGCCGGGACATCGTGCAGCCAGGCAGACCCGACAAAGCCCTGGGATAAAGGTGCCTTTGAAACACAGAAATACCGGAATCTCCTCGCCGAGATGGGCTACAAACAGGCAGATATTGATGCCAAGCTCAAATCCGTCTTTGACGGTGTATTCTACGGTCCCGACAAAGTATATTTTGAAGTAGGCGACTCTATGGCTTACATCAGTGACATCAAAAACCATGATGTCCGCACCGAAGGTATGTCTTACGGATTAATGATTGCAGTCCAGTTCGACCGTAAAGATATCTTCGACCGCCTTTGGCGATGGGGCACAAAGTACATGCAGCATCAAGACGGTCCGTTGAAAGGATACTTCGCCTGGAGCTGCGAGACAGACGGTACCCGTAACTCCCAAGGCCCCGCCTCCGACGGAGAACTTTACTATGTAACCGCCCTCATCTTCGCCTCCAACCGTTGGGGAAACGACACCGGCATCAACTACCTTGCCGAAGCTCGGAATATCCTGAACTGTTCCATGGAGAAAGATGGTACAGACCGAGTAATGCCTTTTATCAATGTAGAGCATAAGCTCATCACCTTCGTCCCCGACATACGGGGCGGCCTTTTCACCGATCCATCTTACCACGTACCCGCTTTCTATGAAGTATGGGCACGCTGGGCCGATGATGGCAGAGCCGACTTCTGGCGTGAATGTGCCGAATGCAGCCGTGAATACCTGCATAAAAGCATCCACCCCGTAACCGGTCTGAACCCCGATTACAACAACTATGACGGCAGCCTGCTGGGCAATAACCGCATTATTGGTGATGCTTTCCGCTTCGATTCTTGGCGTGTACCGATGAATATTGCTTTAGATTACTCCTGGGCATGTGCCGACAAAGAGTGGCAACAGGAATACGGCAACAAAATCCAGAACTTTCTCTACAGCCAGGGTATTGATACTTTCGTAGACCAGTACAACATAGACGGTACACAGGTAAAAGATACCCTCCGAGCCGGAGAACACAAGGCGTTAAGACACTCTTTAGGCTTAGTAGCCACTTCTGCCGTCGCCTCACTGATGTGCACTCACGAGAAAAGCCGTGAGTTCGTAGACAAGTTGTGGAACGCAAAACACGAGCCGTATGAAGACGGATACTTCGATGCTTACTATGACGGGCTGCTCCGCCTCTTCGCTTTTATGCACCTGAGTGGAAACTACCGCATCATCTTCCCTGAAAAGTAAACTTAGAGCATAACCCTAAAAAAAGAAACAGTAGATTCAGGATTTACATCCTATTCTACTGTTTCTTCACTAATTAACTAATCCTAAAAACATCCTACCATATAATTGCAGAGATTTGGTAAAAAGATAGTTATTTCAGTTGAGGGAAACCATCCCTCCAGATAATCTTTCGTTGTGAAAGGAACCAGGTTCTGCCGAAATCCTCATTGCCCTGATAGAAGAGGTAGGTCTGCCCATCTTTATCTTTGAAGATATGCGGATGACCCGATTCGCAATAGTTCCAGGCCCCCGGATCTCCATTCGCCAGGAAAGGTTTATTCGAAACTTTCCTCCAGTGGATACCATCTGTACTGGTTGCCAGTCCTATCTGCTGCGGACGATTATTATAAGCCCCTGCATAGAACATATATAGTGTACCATTCATCTCTACTACTGAAGGAGCCTCTATACAAGTTTCTTCCCACGGCCATTCGGGAACCAAGATGGCACGGTCACAGGCCTCCGTCCATGTTTCCCGATTGAAATTTGTACCTGCAGGAGCAGTAGCCACACCTACAATCTGTTTCACATAGTCGGGTGTACGGGTAGCATAATAAAGAAAATACTTTCCTTTTGCAAATATGACTTCCGCATCAATGGCCCGTCCACAATTCCAGTCACCCGCTTTAGGGGCAAAAATAGGATTGGTAGCATTACGTGTGAAGTTCACGCCATCCACCGACCATGCATGACAGATCGCATCTTTCTTGTCATTACCATACGTTTGATAGAATAGATGGATCGTATCGTTACGTACCAGTGCACCCGGTGCACACAAGCCCTTAGCCTCATAGTCGGCAGCCGGAGACAAAGAACCGATAGGCTTCCATTGTGTCAGGTCCGTACTCTCTGCTATACCTATTCCCCAACCCGAATTTCCCTTAGGAGGTACAGAATAATACATCAGGTACTTTCCGTGGAATGGAATCACATGCGGATCTTTCGAGAAAGGCCTGCCTGTACGGGTAGTATCGGCAAACAACATCGGAGAGTCCTGATGTTTAGGCAGCACATTGTACTTTATCGCCCAGTATTCCCATTCATTCCGCAACTTCTTCAGTACATCGGGATGCTGGGAAGCAAGATTATTTTTCTCCGTACGGTCTTTCACAATGTCGTAAAGTTCCCATTCCGTACCTGCTTCATCACGTATTGCTTTCCAGTTACCGTAACGGATGGCACGATTGCCCTGATGCTCCCAATACATATATTCATGCAGGGAGGGCACTTTCTCCGTAATGGCGGGGAACAGACTGGTACCTACCAAAGGATGAATTTTATTTCCACCATGATAGGTTTCAGGATATGCAGCGCCTGTCGCTTCCAGAACAGTAGGCATAATATCCGGCAAATAACCCGGAATAGTGCACAAATTGCCATGCCGGTTGCCCAGTTTCTTGTTCCAGGAGAAGATAAGAGGAGTGGATATACCACCTTCGTAGGAACGACATTTGTATTTCCGGAACGGAGTGTTTGAAGTTTGCGCCCAGGCTCTGCCATAGGACGGCATATTATTGCAGGCAGGATTATTAATATCTTCCTGCTTGCCGCCTCCCAATTCCAGATAAGGTTCGGCACAAGCACCATTGTCTGCAAGGAACAGGATTAAGGTATTATCCAGTTGTTTGGTTTTCTTCAGGTAATCGATCACCTTACCTACGTTGTAGTCCACACAGTGTACCTGTGCTGCATACACAGCCATGCGATAGGCGGATTCATCCTTTTCTTTCTCTGTCAGTTCATCCCAGGAACGGTTTTCCCATTCGGCGAAACCAACATTCTTATCGATAATACCCATCTTCTGCATCCGGTTGTAACGCTCCTGGCGTATCTTATCCCAACCCTTGGAACGGTAAAGTTTGGTAAACTTCTGAATGTCTTCCTCTTTTGCCTGCAAGGGCCAATGCGGAGCATTGAAAGCCAGATACAGGAAGAATGGTTTGTCATCCTTCTGTTCACCAACAAACTGAAGGGCATGATCGGTGAAAGCATCCGTGGTATAGTAAGGAGATTCAGGTGCAGGCAAATGTTCATTATCCAGCGTCAGACCACGTCCACCTTCCGGACGTAAGTAACTGGCAGCACCTGCCAGAATACCGTAGAAGCGTTCGAAACCTCTTTGCAAAGGCCATTTCTCTTGCCCATGCATACCCAAGTGCCACTTACCTGCCATATAGGTATGATAGCCGTTTTCTTTCAGCACTTCGGCAATGGTGACACAATTACGATTCAGATAACCCTGATAGCCTTCGGAGCCCCAATCATTGATATCCCGTTGCGTTTCTTTCTTAAACGTTCCCGGATCCTCGGACATCTGACCGATACCTGCCTGGTGCTGATAAAGTCCGGTCATCAGACTGGCACGCGCCGGACAAGAACGGGATGTATTATAGAACTGGGTAAAGCGAACCCCTGTAGATGCCAACTTATCGAGATTCGGGGTCATAATCTCACCCCCATAACAACCGATGTCGGAATAGCCCATGTCGTCTACCAGAAAGATAACGACATTTGGCTTCTCTTGCGCCCAACAAAGGGGAGCAATCATTAATGGGGTCAAAGCAATAATACTCTTTCTCATAAAGCCTATATTTTGAAATTTTTTTATGATAATCTGCAGTCTTTTTCCTGTAAATGATAACTCATAAGCCTGTTATTGTAAGATTCAGGCGTCTAAAATATAAATTATCACTTGCAATACCAAACATATAATACCCCAAAACCTCTACATTACTCCCCAATAACTCTTTCCCTTATTCCTTTCAACATCTCCCTAAGACTTCATGCAAAAGATGGCATCTTTCGTTGCAATAGATGGCATCTTTTACAACAAAACATACCATCTTTTGCATCAGCGGAATAAGGCATAAGAACCAAAGGGTTACGGCTGAAACCTCTGTGCTTCATCCGGTCCGGGCACAGCATATGCAGGGTCAATAGCGCGGATATAAACATCCCCGTCTTTCCCTGTCTTTACTTCCAGAGGAACAATCGTGGTCCCCTGCTCATTAATGGTCTGAGCAGTCTCACTTAAATCGCGATTCTGAATGCCCAATTTGGATACAGGTGCGATATTCCCGTTAAAGAATGCCGTGCACCACCATTGGCCCTTCTTATCCTGGAACGGAGTTCCATGTCCCAGGAAACGGCCGGCAAAACGACGTTCACTGTAAGGACCGGTTATCCGGTCGGCTGTGCAATAATACAGATTATAAGATCCCTTACGGGAGTCATCCGTAGACCATGCCGTACCGAAAAGTACATACTTCTTTCCTATCTTCCGTATAGTTGCACCTTCGTGCCCGATGCTGCGGTCAGAAGGATCAATATGTACAGGCTTTGCTGCCAATCCCTGAAAATCCGGTTTCAGAGGGGCAATCTCGGTATTGCTCCACGTCAGATACCAAGTGCCATCGTCATCACGAAAAAGAGAAGGATCGTGTTTATCTCTCATATCATCTCCCATAGGGAAAGCGAAAGAATCATTCTTATCCGCATGGTCGGCAATAATAAGATTGGCGCCATTACCTACAGGTTCGGGTGAGGTATGTACAAACACCCATTTGCCATCTACCCGGTACATTTCGGGAGCCCAAAGCAACCAGTTTTTCTTAGATTTATTCTGGAAAGCATCCGGGAATTGCTGGGCCCAATATCCCTTTTCCAACGAAAAGGGTTCGCCCAGATATTCCCATTCAGCAAGATCCGGGCTACGCCATACGCGAATCTGATAACCGACTATACTTGGTTTCAAGCCCATCTTCCGGGAAACATGGTCCAGTCCCAGATTATAGGGATCTCCGGCTTCACGGGTATCTCCATACGTAGGTGTGGTACCAGTCAGATAATAGAAACCATCCTCACACAAGTAGATATATGGATCTCGTATCCACCCGTCTTTCAGATAGACTGCCCGGTTATGCTGCTTCACAGCTTTCCGGATTTCTTTCTTATCCTGGGCTTTCGCAAAAAACGATACGCTTATCAGGAGTATGAAACAAAAGAATAATCGGTTTCTCATCATCAGGGTTTCTTTTTATCGGATGGATGTTACTTTGCAGAGGTTGTTACTATTCCCGACGGTTTATTCAGACGGGCCGTTGTAGGAAGCGGAGTTCCGAAATCGGGATAGTCGTTCTCGAGCCATACAAACTTCTGGGCACGTGGTGAACGGGTATCTCCAGCACCTTCAGGATCTACCTGTGTATCGCGTGCATGATACAGGATATACCATTCCGTACCATCGGGAGAGGGGAAGAAGCTATTGTGTCCTGTACCGTATACGCCGTTCTCAGGTGACTGTTTGAATACAGGTTGCTGGGATTTGGACCATGACTTCGGATCCAACATATCGCTGTCAGTGCTTGCCGTCAGCATACCCAGAGCATAATACGGAGTCCATACACCACTGGCGGAATAAGCTATATGAACATACTTACCTTTAGGACTCAGCAGGGGTTGAGGACCTTCATTTACAAAAATATCGTAAGAAGGATTCCAGCCGTTCTCGTTCTTATGATGTCTTTCCCACTCCAATTCCGGTTTGGAAATCAGAACTCTCTCGGAGCCCAGTGTCCAGGGGTTCTCCATACGGGCAATATAGATACACTGAGTTTCGGTATCCACACGGCGGGTTTGCCAACCGGACCATACCATATACAATTCACCTTTATTCTGGAATACAGAACCGTCGATAGCCCAGTTGTTATCCTTGTCCGTACTGATACGGCCTTTCATTACAAACTCTCCATCAAAAGGATCTCTGTTTACATTCTCCAACACATACATCTGGTGATTGTCCGTATTGCCATCATCGGCGGCATAATAGATATACCATTTGCCATCGATATTATGGATTTCAGGTGCCCAAAGATGATATTTATTAGAAAGTTCGGTAGGAATCCAGACAGTCTTCCGGGGAGCATTCTTCACATCGGTAACGTCTGTAGTCTTCCAGAGTACCAGACTATCTTGCACGGTATGCATATAGTAGTAAGTACCTTCATGGAACAGAGCCCAGGGATCAGGACCTTTCTGGAACAAAGGGTTCACATACGTAGTTGCCAGAGAATCAACCTCTGCCAATCCGTCCTTTTTCACTTTAGTGTTTCCGCACGAGGTTACAGTAAACAGTGCCGCAGTTCCCAGCACTATTGCTAAACAGTTCTTGATCTTCATTTTATATTGATTAGAGTTAAACATATTATCTAAAATTATATCAACCTGCACCTACTCTGATTATCGGCATAGGAGCATTCAGGGAAGTCCCTTTGGTATTCAATTCCCGTTTATAAATATTCCCGTTATCGCAGAGTATATAAAGTACATTCATTGCTTCTTCGCCCCAAGCTATAGAGACAGGTTTTGCATTTCCCGGTAAAGGCAGGATAGCTTCGCTCCTTCCATTATAATCACATACCTGAATGCCCGAGGCCGTAGCCAAATAGGTTCTTCCATAATCATCACAGACGGCTGATGTCACTTCCGCTCCATCACACTGATCCGGCAAATGAATGTAGAAGAATTCCTGACCATAAAGCAGACTTTTATCATTCCGGTCCACTTTATAACTGTAGCCACGCCGGGTATCATATCCAAAAGCATACAGCCAATTATTATTTCCACTCAATGCCAGTGTGCAGATACTTTTCAGGTTATTTTCTTTTTCCAGCAATTCATATCCGGCAGACAAATACCATATAGTAGAAAAATGATCTCCTTCATGTTGTTTTCCCACAACATAATATCCGCCATCTCTTAAAGGAACAGCATGAGAGACATGCATTTTACTCTTTATGCTTTTCTTTATACGCCCACAACTATCAGTTACCTCAAAGCCTTTACGGGGAATATATACCAACATTTCATGCGCTTTACCCACAGCAATGATTTTCTTATCCGAAACAGACCGTAATGTATTCCCCTTAAGCAGGATTGTCGCATCACTTGATGCAAGTAAAACGTTTCCGCTATGATCGGAGACTAATAAAGAATTCGCTTCAATGTCAGTATATACCAACTCAAAGTTTCTGTCTTCCACCAGAATCTGGTTCAACATGAAATTACGTGTCTTTCTTCGGGGAGCCGGTTCATTCTGCGGATATCCTTTCCAAAGAAAACGCATGGCATCCGGAAATATCAATGTTACATTATCATCGCAATGCTCTGCGTTCTCAATAAACTTATAAGAGAAATCATAACCAGCAAAGTCCATTGCCCGTACCATCTCCTGATTTGCACTCCACCAGTCACCAAAGGATGTCCACATGTCGTGTGTTCCACTTTGAAAATAAAACCGGATAGGCTTAGGCTCGTACTTCTGTACCAGTGTAGCATTTGCATAAGAACCCCTCAATCCTGTAAACGAACCGCAAGAACTATATACACGGGAAAACGAACCGGTATTCCAAGCTACATTAAAAGCACAGGCAGCCCCAGAACTGCAACCTGTTATCATCCGGTCGTTTCTACTCTGCGACAGGATGATGCTCTTCCCTGTTTCAGTCTTCAGAGACTCAACAAAAGGCAAAAGCTCTTCTAACAGGAACTGTCCGAAACGTGGTGAAGGAGTATCATACTCATAAGTCCGGTTGGAACGTGGACTATCGGAATCAAAATCACCAACAACCCATCCGGGTGAAGCGGCAACCAATATCATTACAGGAATCTCCTTACTTTCTATCAGATTGGAAACTACCGTATCAGCCCTGTAGAACAAACCATCCTGAAAGACACAAACACATGCAGGAGACCGACCATCGTATTGAGCCGGAACATATACATCTACATCTCTTATGGTACCAGGGAACAGCTTAGAGTCGGCAAACCGCGTATAAATATGTTCGCCATATTCAACTCCTGCCTTCCTTTTACTGTCAGCAGTCAATACATGCCCGGCCTGAGCATGACACATGCAACAGAAAAAAGACAAAAAGCATATTAATAGTCCTCGTTCCATAAACCTTTATTTGTTTTACCAAGCTCTGTATTTAGCCATCGGATTGGTCACATTCCAACGGAAATATTCGTATGCAGTATGAACGGATGCACGCTGAAAAGCAGGCATCTCATAAAGCAACCGTCCACCTTCACCTACCAATTCCACTTTAACCGTCTTCGAACGGTCTATCGCTTTCAGTACTTCAGGAAACACGAAAGTGCGCGTATCACGCTCTTCCACTGCTTTACCACCATCTGCTACGTCAGAATATTCTATCTCCAAAGGAAGTTCATACGTAATGTCGTCCAGAATAAACCGGATAAGATTCATCTTGAAAGGCTTTCCAGCAGGATATTTATAGCTGACTTTAAAGGCCGACTGGATATTATTCTCTTTACTTTCCTGATTATAGAAGGCGAGCATCACCGATGCACCATTCGCCTCATAGTTATAAGGTCCATACCACACTTTGTGTGATACTCCCGGATAGAAAGTTTCAACTACCGGAAAATGGAATAAAGAATAGAACTCCACTTTGCCGGGTAGTAGTCTTACAGCATAATCCGGATCGGAATAAACCACAGCACCTCCCTGTTTATAATCTGCTTTCTTAAAATGTCTGTCCAGGTTCTTTTCTATTGCTGCACGCTTAGCATTATCCTGGGTATCGTAAAACAGGGTAATGCCATAAATCACGCTGTCGCAGAATTGATAGGAAACTCCTGAAAAGATGCTTTTACTATAAAAAGGTCGTACAGTACTTTCTGCCATATTCTCATTTTGACCTGCCAATTCTATCTCCGAAGCAGTACTTAGTCGAAAGCCGAAAGGGATGACCTCACGTGCACCGTAATCTTCCAGATCGGGCAAGTTTAGCATCAAATTCTTCTGGTTATTGTAGAGGGTACTCAATAACCCGTACCGCCTCTCGGGAGCACCTTTCAGTTCAACGGTTTGCCCGGTAGCAGCCAAATATTCATCTACTTGTTTCAGACGGGGTTGTTGTGAAAAAGCCTGAATGGCACCAACCCACAATAGCATTGTTACGATATAATATTTCATAGCTTGTTCCTTTTTTATTCTTTTTCCAAACCTTGTGTACGCGCATAACGCTCTATCATCTCTTGCCGTTTTTCCATCGGCCACTGTTCTATGACATCAATATCCCACTCGCCGAAAGCATCCATAAAGCGGTGCATAGGTTCGAGTATGGAAGCCTGATTCCACGGAAGCTGCTGGCGTACACTATGTCCACGATTGGATTGCGGGTTGAAGCATTCCGTAAGCAAACCTCTGTAACGGTATCTCATGTCTCCATTCAGATCCATAATGGAAAGAGTATTGTTTTGAATCAGCTTTGCCATTTCCAGGAAATGCGTATCTCTCGTCATGAGGTATAAGCGATAGTACTGAAAGGAAGAGAAAGCCAGTCCGTTGTCTATTGCAGAGTGTCCGGTAGCAATCAGGGTTTGCCCTACAATACTTACATCCTTTGGGAAATCAGTCAATGTATCGTTAATGGCCATCGGTACGTGATAAGCAAACATAAAGGTTTCCGTATAGCGGGCAGCCTGTATGGCGGCTTCCTTCCACTTGGCATCACTTGTAACGTCATAAAGTGCCAGGAAAGCATAAATAGCCATTTGTCCGGACTCACGGTCTTTTACATTGGGATTGTCAATAACTCCACCTACATAAAGGTAATCATGGTGGATAAAGTCATAACTAAATTCACCTGCTTTCAAGGCTGTATCCAAATAGCGTTTGTCCTGGGTAACCGAGTAGAGTTCAATCAGGAAGCGGATGATATTAGTAGTTGTATATTTACTGTCATGAGTCGGCTTTCCGGTTCTCCAGTCATAACGGAGATAAAAGCTACCGTCCTTTTCCTGATTCCGTACCAGCCAATCAGCGTACTTTTTGCAATAGGAGAGCCATTCGGGTTTATTAATTCCATGCTTTTTCATTATATTCCATGCACCCATCATGCCTTCCATAGCACCGGCAGCAACACGCATATAAGCTTCATAATCACGCCAGGTTGCTTTCCGATCTACATAGGCATCTGCCCAAGGACTTACAAGGCCACTTTCCTGTTGTGAGTTATTCACCCAGAAGTCAACAACTTCCGATGCTTTGCGTACATATTCCTGATTGTCAAT
>ENA-OYCP01000213-OYCP01000213.1-human-gut-metagenome-genome-assembly--contig:-NODE-213-length-14432-cov-3.830980_pt1 | contig 14432 bp, 15 predicted proteins | sample MGYA00243454_ERZ652875 | MGnify/ENA primary metagenome ERZ652875 (study PRJEB26926, sample SAMN06164783) | human gut metagenome | biome: ENVO:00009003; feature: ENVO:2100002; material: ENVO:00002003... | reverse complement strand
TTACGGCGTAGAGGCCCACGAAGCAGCCGGAGACCGGCGCGCCGTTTGAGCCGCGGATGATGCCGCTGACCGTGCCGCTGTAAGTCCGGCTGTCGAGGACCATCGTGACGGCCACGTTGGCGATGGAGCCCCTCGTGATGGTGACGGCGATGGGCGCGGTCACGAGATAGCCGTCGGCCGTGGCGAGCAGGCTGTAAACGCCGTCGGCCACGTCGTAGAACACGAACTCGCCGTCGTCGGCCGAGGTGGTGGAGGCCACGGCGGCGCCGGTCAGGTCGCGCAGAGTGATGGTCGCGCCCGCGACGGGCGAGATGCCCTCGAGTCCGGTGGAGGTGACCAGGCCCGCGATGGCGCCCAGGGAGAGCGTGGTCTCAGGCGCGCAGACCAGGGGCACCTGCAGGCTGTCGCCGCCGGTGAGCGTCAGCCCCGCGCCCGGGCTCATCAGGTGTCCGGCGCAGGCGGCGGCGACGGTGTAGGTCCCGGCGGGGACGTTGGTGAAGGCGTAGGCGCCCTCCGTGTCCGTCAGGACGTGGCGGTAGGGCACGCCCTGGCTGTCGAACAGCTTTACGGTGGCGTTGGGCAGGGGATTGGTCCCGTCGGTCACGGTGCCGTAGACCGTGGCGGCGGCGGGGACGGCGGGGCTGAGGCTGAGGTTGATGTCGGCCTCCTGCATGCCCTGTATATCGAAGCTCTGGCTGTAATTGAGTTTGAGAAGATCAGTGATCTCGGCCATTGTTGCATATCCGCCTCAGGTTATGGCTGGTTTAGATTCCGTTTTTGCTGCCGGTCCGGCTATCAGGCAGCCGACGCAGCCGGAGACGAAGTCGCGAAACTGCGCCAGGGGGCCGTTGCCGAGTCTGACGCGGCGAGGCCGGGGTCCAGCAGCGCAGCGGCGCGGAACACCAGCAGCGTCAGCAGGCAGAAGAGCCCGATGCCGGCCGTCGTGACCACCTGCAGGCTGTTGTCCGGGTCGTCCTCGCCGGGCGCGGCCTCCAGGCGGTAGTTGGCGCTGAGGAAATAGCCGAAGACAGCCGCAGTGGAGGTGCGGACGATGATGTCAATGCCGCCCGTCTCCGTGCCCAGGGCGGCGGCCGAAAAGAGGCTGTACGCCGACTGCGCCAGCAGTATGGCCATATAGGCGAGCAGGCACCTGTCCATGAGCCGGATGCGGCCCTTTCGCCTCGCGGTCGAGGCGTGCGTTTCATGTCGCTCATGTCTCCTTCCCGGCGCACGAGGCGCCGCATGCCCACTCTATGCCGGCGCGTCCGGGCTTGACACAGCGCGCCGCCGCCCCGCGCGTAGAAACTAAGCCTTGCACATCCCGGGCGGAAATGGTAAAATACCAAAATCCGAGACCTGGTCAGACCTGCCCGGTCTCGCTCAACTGTTTTCAAATCCGTCATGACCGCAAGAAGGAATCGTAATGTCCAGCGAAAAGAACAACTACCAGCAGCTGCTCGAGCAGCTTGCCGGAGACCCCGCGCTGAAGGAGAAGCTCGTCAGCGCTTCCGCTGAGGAGTTCATGGCCATGTGCCGCGAGTGCGGCCTCGGCGACATCTCCGCCGAGAAGGCGGAGGAGCTGCACAAGCAGCTCAAGGACGCCATGGGCCAGGGCCTCTCCGACGAGGAGCTCTCCAACATAGCCGGCGGCTTCCTCGGCTACTTCATCCAAAAGCACAACCCGGAGGCCAACCGCTGACCCCGGCGGCCCGAGGGCACATCAGCAAAGGCGCGGACACGCCGCCCCGTCCCCGCGCCCTCTCAAACAAGACGAAATCCCGAACGCGTTTGCGTTCGGGATTTTTTATACATCGCAGCAGCATGGATGCCGCAGCCCTCCAGTCCGCACCCAAAGCCAAATCGAAGCCCAGCGCAGCGGGTTCGATTCGGAAAGGATGGCAAGGGAGCGGGCGGATGACGTCTTTTTTGCCGCAGGCACAAAAAGACGTCGGAGCAAAGCGGGCTTTGCTCCGACGTGGTGCCGGTGGCCGGACTCGAACCGGCATGGATCGCTCCGCCGCATTTTGAGTGCGGTGCGTCTGCCAATTTCGCCACACCGGCGTGGGAACAATTATATAGCATGGCCCCATGTATTTCAAGAGCAGATTTTCGCCCCGGCGACGCGGATAAGGCGCTCCGGGGGCGGCTCTACCAGGCTGGCCGCGGCGGCGGAGCAGCCGGGGATGTCGGCGTAGACGCGGCAGCGCGCGCCCTCGTGCGGGGGGACGATGAGCCCGCCGCGGCGCTCGAAGCGCAGGCTGCGCAGACTGCCCTCGCCCGTGAGCTTGTAGAGGCTCTCGCGCAGGCTCCAGAGCTCGTAGAAGTCGAACTGCTCCCGCTCGCGCTCGGACATGAGCCGCCCCGCAAGGCGCTCGCCCCGGCCGTCGCGCAACTGCACGTCCGCGCCCACCGGCGCCGCCGACACCGCCGCCAGCACGAAGCCCCGCGTGTGGCTGAGCGAAAAGTGCCAGTCCGGGCGCTCCGGGAAGTACGGCTTGCCGCGCCCGTCCGTGGAAATCTCCGGCAGCTCAGGCGCGCCCTTCCAGACCTCCAGCGCGTATCTGAGCAGCGAATAGGCAAAGGCGCTGCCCGGCGCGCGGCTCCGCCCGCGGCAGAGCGCCCGGCCCTCGTCCAGGCCGCGTGTGTCCGCATAGAAAATTAACATGCCGCGCCGTCCTCCCAATAGTGCAGTTTTCCGAATTTTCACCGCTTCGCCACAAATTATACTACATTTTGTAATCTTATGCTACCACTATTGCAAATGATGTGCTATAATGTTCTGGCTGAAAATTTCGGCATAAAACAGCGCAAGAAAGGGGCGTGGACGACATCAAGAAGATACTGGTGCTCGAGGATGAAGCCGGCATCCGCAGCTTTGTCGTCATAAATCTCCGGCGCTCGGGCTACGAGCCTGTTGAGGCGGCCACGGGCGAGGAGGCGCTTCGCCTGCTTCAGGAAAACGACGACATAGGCGTGGCGCTGCTGGACGTCATGCTGCCGGACATAGACGGCTTTGAGATCTGCCGCAGCATCCGGGCCTCCGGCTCCAAGATGGGCATAATCATGCTCACGGCGCTGGGCCAGGAGATGGACAAGGTCACGGGCCTGATGACGGGCGCGGACGACTATGTCACAAAGCCCTTCTCCCCTGCGGAGCTGCTCGCGCGCGTGGACGCGCTCTACCGGCGCATCGGCGCGAACCAGGAGCCGGAGGAGCCGGAGCTCGAGAGCGGGCCCTTCCTGCTCAACCCGCGCAACCGCACGCTGGACAAGAACGGCCAGCGCGTCAAGCTCACGCAGACCGAGTACTCCATCATGAAGCTCTTCATGGAAAACCCCGGCAAGGCGCTCTCGCGCGAGGACATCCTCGAGAACGTCTGGGGCCCGGACTACAAGGGCGAGCTCAAGATAGTCGACGTCAACATCCGCCGGCTGCGCATCAAGATAGAGGACACGCCGACGGCGCCGGAATACATCACCACCATCTGGGGCTACGGCTACAAGTGGGGTTCCTGAGGCGATGGAAGAGAAAAAGGGTCCCGGCCTGCCCGCGAGGGCGCTGGCCGCGGCGAAGTGCTTTTTAAAGGGCGAGAGGCCCGAGGCGCTCAAGGGGCTCAAGGGCGCCTGGCTCATCATCAGCTGCATCGGCGCGCTCTGCGTACTGCTGACGCTGATCTTCGCGCTCGTCGGGCTGGTGAGCTGGGCGGGCATCTTCGCCGGCTGCGCCATAGTGCTGCTGCTGCTCTCGAACCTCTGGTTCCGCGAGCGGGTGACGAACCCCATCCTGGGCCTCGGCGACACGGCGCGGCGCATAGCCGACGGGAGCTACGGCACCCTGGCCGAAAAGCTGCGCGACGACGAGATAGGCCGCTTTGTGGACGCCTTCAACGACATGTCCGTCAAGATAGGCGAGGCGGGCAGGACGCAGTCGGAGTTCATCTCCTCCGTCTCGCACGAGCTGCGCACGCCGCTGACGGCCATCACCGGCTGGAGCGAGACGCTGATGTACGACGAGGCCATCCAGGGCGACTCCCGGCGCGGCGTGGAGATAATCTCCTGCGAGGCCGGGCGGCTGACCGGCATGGTGGAGGAGCTGCTGGAGTTCACGCGCATACGCGACGGGCGCTTCACGCTCAACCTCGAGGAAGTCGACCTCGACTCCCTGCTCGAGGAGGTGGCCTTCACCTACGGCGAGCTGCTCAAGCACGACGGCATAGAGCTCGACTACGAGCCCGCGGAGGAGCCGCTGTCCCCCGTGACGGGCGACCCGGCGAGGATAAAGCAGGTGCTGCTGAACATCCTCGACAACGCCGCCAAGTACGGCCGGCGCGGCAGGAAGCTGGAGCTCACCTCCGGCGTGGAGGGCGAATACGTCCGCATGAGCGTGCGCGACCACGGCCCCGGCTTTGCGGAGGAGGACCTGCCCCACGTCAAGGAGCGGTTCTACAAGGGCCGCGGCAAGGAGCGCGGCAGCGGCATAGGTCTCGCCGTCTGCGACGAGATAGTCACAAGACACGGCGGACGGCTCACGACGGCCAACGCCGAGGGCGGCGGCGCGCTGGTGAGCGTGGAGCTGCCCATAAAGACACAGTGAAATACAGATTTGAGGTCAGTAAATGTCAAAAGAAAATGTTCAGACCTGCTTCAGGACGTCGATAGGCGGCCAGGCGTTGATAGAGGGCATACTGATGCGCGGGCCGGACAGGCAGGCCATAGTCTGCCGCACCGGCGAGGGCATGACCGAGAAGGTGGAGGAGCTCAAGTTCGTCAAGGACAGGCACCCCGTGCTCGGCTGGCCCTTCATCCGCGGCATCGTTATCTTTGCCGATTCGATGATAAAGGGCATGGGCGCGCTCTCCTACTCTGCCAGCCTCCTGCCCGAGGAGGAACAGGAGGAGCCGACCAAGCTCGACCTCTGGCTGGAGAAGAAGCTGGGCAGCGAGAAGGCGCAGAAGGCGGTCATCGCCATAGCGGCGGTGCTCGGCGTTGTGCTCGCGCTGGCGCTGTTTCTGTTCCTGCCCACCTTCCTCGCCGGGCTGATACCCGGCCTCGAGGGGCAGTATACCCTGCGCAGCCTCATCGAGGGCGCCATAAAGCTGGTCATCTTCCTGGTCTATCTCTGGCTCTGCTCGAGGATGAAGGACATGAAGCGGCTCTTCGCCTACCACGGGGCCGAGCACAAGACCATCTTCTGCTACGAGAAGGGCCTGCCGCTGACGGTGGAGAACGTGCGGCCGCAGAGCCGCTTCCACCCCAGGTGCGGCACCAGCTTCCTGCTGGTCATAATAATACTCGGCATTTTTGTCGGGCTGCTCATACAGGTGGACAACACCCTGCTGCGCTTCGGCCTGAGGCTGCTGCTGCTCCCGGTCATAGTCTGCGTGGGCTATGAGATAAACCGCTGGGCGGGCAGGCACGAGACGAACATCGTCTCCAGGATAGTCACCTGGCCGGGCAAGCAGATGCAGCACCTGACGACCAACGAGCCGGACGACGGCATGATAGAGTGCGCCATCCGCGCGCTCGAGCTGGTTATTCCAGAAGAAAAAGGCAAAGACGCCTGGTAATTGCTTCACTTTAAGAGGCAGAGCCTCTTAAAGTGAGAGTTGCAGCCCGCTGCGCGCACTCCGCTGCGCGTCGCACACTTGCGGGCTGAGCGGTGTTTTTTCCGAGGTACACGCCCCCGGAAAAAACTTATTGCAATCTCATGCACACTTCGGGCGAAGCCTTTGCAGACAATGAGGGGGATGGGGATATGCCGCGGACATACAGCGAGCTGTATATATCTGTGCGCAACCGGCTGCGCGACGCGGGGATAGAGGCCGCGGAGCTTGAAGGCAAGCTCATAGTCGCGACCGCCGCCGGAAAGACGACTGAAAAGCTGCTGCGCGACATGCGCTTTTACGCTACGGACGAGGTGGAGCGCCGGGTGGACTCGATGCTCCGCCGCCGCCTCGCGGGCGAGCCGGTGGCCTATATAACCGGCATATGGGAGTTCCGGGGCCTGCCCATGGAGGTGAACCCCTCGGTGCTCATACCGAGGGTGGACACGGAGGTCCTGGCCGAGACGGCGATAAACTGGCTGCACGGGAGGAAGATGGACGCGCGCGTCCTGGACCTGTGCAGCGGCAGCGGCTGCATCGGCTGCGCGATAGCGGACGCCCTGCCCCAGACGCGGGTGGTGCTCGCGGACGTCAGCCCGGAGGCCATGGACGTCAGCCGCCGCAACGTGAGGCACAACGGCCTGGACGGCCGGGTCAGCTTCCTGCTGGCCGACGTGATGAAGCAGCCGCCCATTATGACGGGCAGCTTCGACCTCGTGGTCTCGAACCCGCCCTACATCCCGACCTTCGACATCCTGACCCTCGACCCCTCCGTGAGGGATTACGAGCCGGTCTGGGCGCTCGACGGCGGGGACGACGGGCTGGATTTCTACCGCGCCATACTCAAGAACTGGCACGGCGTGATCCGCCAGGGCGGCATGCTGATGTTCGAGGTCGGCGAGGACCAGGCGGGCAGCGTCAAGGACCTGATGCGCATGGCCGGGCTGCACGACGCGCAGAGCGTGCTCGATACGCGCGGCGTCGAGCGCGTGGTCACCGCCAAGGCGTGAAAAAAACGACTTTTTATAATTGATTGAGGTGTGACATGGCAGAAAAGAAAAAGGCGGCGCCCTCCGCGGCGCCCAGTCCCGCGGGCGACAAGAAGAAGGCCCTTGAGACCGCCATCGCCCAGATAGAGAAGAACTACGGCAAGGGCGCCATCATGCGCCTGGGCGACGACATCCCCGTGAACGTGGAGGCCATCTCCACGGGCTCGCTCTCGCTGGACCTCGCGCTCGGCATCGGCGGCGTGCCCCGGGGCAGGATAGTCGAGATATACGGCCCCGAGAGCTGCGGCAAGACCACGCTCGCGCTGCACGTCGTGGCCTCCGCGCAGAAGAACGGCGGCGAGGCGGCTTACATCGACGTTGAGCACGCGCTCGAGCCCGCCTACGCCCGCGCGCTGGGCGTGGACATAGACAACCTCCTCATCTCCCAGCCGGACACCGGCGAGCAGGCGCTGGAGATAACCGAGCAGCTGGTGCGCTCCGGCGCGCTGGACGTGGTGGTCATCGACTCCGTCGCCGCGCTGCTGCCCAGGAGCGAGCTCGAAGGCGAGATGGGCGAGAGCAGCGTCGGCGTCGTGGCCAGGCTGATGAGCCAGGCGCTGCGCAAGCTCGCGGGCGTCGTGAGCAAGACGGGCTGCATCGTCATCTTCATAAACCAGCTGCGCGAGAAGATAGGCGTCATGTACGGCAACCCGGAGACGACCCCCGGCGGCCGCGCGCTCAAGTACTTCGCCAGCGTGCGCATAGACATGCGCCGCATAGAGACGCTCAAGAACGGCTCGGAGATGATAGGCAACCGCACCCGCGCCAAGGTCATCAAGAACAAGGTCGCGCCCCCCTTCAAAGAGGCGGAGTTCGACATCATCTACGGCCAGGGCATCTCCAAGGTCGGCGAGATAATCGACCTCGCCGTCAAGCTGGAGCTCATCGACAAGGCGGGCGCCTGGTTCACGGTGGGCGACGTGCGGCTCCAGGGCCGCGACAACGTCCGCGAGTATCTCGAGCAGAACCCCGAGGTCATGGACAAGCTCGAGCAGGAGATACGCGCCAACGCGCACAAGCTGATGACGCCGCAGGCCCGCAAGGCCGCGATAGCCGCCGGCCGCGCCGTGGACATCTCGGCGGACGACTTTGAAGGCTGAAGAAGCGCGCGAGAGGGCGAAGGCCCGCGCGCTGCGCCTGCTTGAAAAGCGCGACTACTCAAAGGCCGAGCTGGCCGCAAAGCTCGTCGAAAAGGGCGAGGACCCCGCCGAGGCCGGGGCGGTCTCGGAGCGCATGGCGGAGCTCGGCTTTGTGAACGACGAAAACTACGCCGGAATGGTCGTCCGGCACTACGCCGCCAAGGGCTATGGCCGCGCGCGGATACGCGAGGAGCTGCGGCGTCGGCGCGTGCCCCGCGAGCTCTGGGACGCCGCGCTCTGCGAGCTGCCCGAGCAGGCGGACACCGTGGAGCGGCTGCTCGAGACCAAACTTCGCGGCAGAGCCCCCGAGGGCGACGACCTGCGCCGGGCCTGCGCGGCGCTCATAAGACGCGGCTTTTCCTGGGAGGAGGTGTCCTCCGCCGCGAAAAGGCTCAGTCATGGATTGGAGTTGGACGAATGAAAGTCGGTATGATCTCTCTCGGCTGCCCGAAGAACCGGGTCGCCTCGGAGCAGATGCTGCAAAAGCTCACTGACGCCGGCTACGAGCTGACGAACGACGAGACCGAGGCCGAGGCCATCGTCATAAACACCTGCGCCTTCATCGAGGACGCAAAGCAGGAGGCCATCAACACCATACTCGAGACGGCCCAGCTCAAGGAGACGGGCTCGCTCAAGCGGCTCATCGTCGCGGGCTGCCTCTCCGAGCTCTACCGGGGCGAGATACTCTCCGAGATGCCCGAGGTGGACGCCGTCATCGGCGCCGGGAGCTATGACGACGTCGTCACGGCGCTCGAGGGCGCCGTGCGGGGCGAAAAGCCCGTCATCATTGGCGACAACTGCGCCGCCGTGTCCGAGACCGGGCGCATCATCAGCACCGGCGGCGTCTGGACCTACCTCCTCATCGCCGACGGCTGCGACAACTTCTGCTCCTACTGCCTCATCCCGAAAATACGCGGGCGCTTCCGCTCGCGGCCCATGGAGCGGGTGCTCGCGGAGGCGCGGCAGCTCGCGGAGCGCGGGTACAAGGAGCTAATCCTGGTTGCCCAGGACCTCACGCACTACGGCTTCGACCTCTACGGCAGGCCCAGCCTCGCCGCGCTGCTGCGGGAGCTCTGCAGGATAGACGGCCTGCGCTGGATAAGGCTGCACTACCTCTACCCCCGCGAGCTGGACGACGAGCTCATCGAGGTCATCGCCTCGGAGCCGAAGATAGTCAAGTACATCGACATCCCCATCCAGCACATCAACGACCGCATATTGAAGCGCATGAACCGCCGCGACACGGGCGAGAGCATCCGCGCGCTCTTCAAAAAGCTGCGCGAGCGCATACCCGGCCTCGTACTGCGCACCAGCCTAATCACCGGCCTGCCCGGCGAGGGCGAGGAGGAGTTCGAGGAGCTGTGCGAATTCCTGCGCGAGGCGAAGATAGAGCGCGCCGGGGTCTTCCCCTTCTCGCCCGAGGACGGGACGCCCGCCGCGAAGATGGAGTACCCGCCGAAGGACGTGGCCATGGAGCGCGCCGCGCTCGTGGAGCGGCTGCAAGCCGAGGTCATGGACGCATGGGAGGACTCCCTCGTCGGGCGGGAGATAGAGGCCATCTGCGACTACATCGACCCGGAGACCGGCCTGGCCGTGGGCCGGAGCTACTTCGACTCCCCCGGCATAGACGGCAGCGCCGTCCTGGAGGGCGAGTGCAAGCCCGGCGACATCGTCACATTCCGCGTCGAGGCCGCCGAGGACGGCCAGCTCAGAGGGAGGATCATATGAAGCTCACCACCGCAAGCAAGATAACCATAGTCCGCGTAATCCTCATCCCCGTCGTCGTGGCGCTGATGTACCTCGACTTTGCGGGGCACATGTACTGGGCGCTGCTGGTGTTCGCCGTCGCCTCCGTCTCCGACTTCGTGGACGGCTACATAGCGCGGCACTGCAACCAGGTGACGAACTTCGGCAAATTCCTCGACCCGCTGGCGGACAAGCTGCTGGTCATCTCGGTCATGCTGGTGTACGTGGACACGGGCCTCTTCCCCGCCTGGGCGGCCATGATAGTCATCGCGCGCGAGCTGGCCGTCACGGGCCTGCGCCTCGTCGCCGTGGAGGGCGGCAAGGTCATCGCCGCCGCCTGGTCCGGCAAGATAAAGACCGCCTCGACCATGGTCTGCTTCATCCTGCTCATGCTGCCCGTGCCGGATTGGACGGTCACGGCCTGCTGGATAGTCGTGCTCGCGACCACAGTGTACTCGGGCATCGAATACTTCGTCAAGAACGCCTCGGTGTTCAAATAAGCCCACGTGCCGGCGCGGCGGGTCAGCCCCGCCGCGCCCTTTTTAAAAGGTGCCTATGGAAAAAACTGCTCACAAGAAAACATCCGTCCGCCGCATGGCGCCCGTGCGCCTGGGGCTCGCGCTCTTCGCGCTGGCCGCCGTGGCGACCGTCACCTCCCTGCGCGGCAGCGACGAGGCCATGGTCTGGGTGTACGACCACATAACGCACCCCTACCACGCCTTCATGTCGCAGCTCTGCTCCCACGTCAGCTTCTCGGTGGCGGAGCTCTTCTACGCCGTGGTCATAATCGGCCTCGCGGCCTATCTGCTCTGGAGCATCTACCGCATGATACGTTTCCCGGGAAAACTCTGGCAGCTCTACCGCCTCGTCCTCACCTTGGCGATGGCCGGGGCGCTGTTCTGGGCGGGGCTCACCGTCATGTGGACGCCCTGCTACTACGCGCCGAGCTTCTCGGAGCAGTCCGGCGTGGACGACGGGCCGCTGGAGGTCTCCGAACTCGAGACCGTCACGCGCTGGTTCGCCTCGCTCGCCAGCGAATACGGCGACGAGGTGGCGCGCGACGAGAACGGGGCCTACATAGCCGACCGAGAGTCCGTGCTCGACCGCGCGGCGGAGGTCTTTGAGGGCGCGGAGGCGCTCTATCCCTTCCTCGACGGCGCGCCGCTCCGGCCCAAGCCGATACACTTCTCGCGCATCATGAGCTACCTCGACTTCACGGGCTTCTTCTTCCCCATGACCGGCGAGGCGAACCTCAACATGGACTCCCCCGCCTTCCTGCTGCCCTCCACCAGCCAGCACGAGATAGCGCACCAGCGCGGCGTGGCGGCGGAGCAGGAGTGCAACTTCGTGGCCGTCCTCGCCTGCCTCGAGTCCGACTACGCGGACTTCAACTACGCGGGCGCGGCCCTGGCCTACATCTACCTCGGCAACGCCCTCGCCGGCGCGGACTACGACGCCTACGCCGAGATCTACCACACCCTCTCCGACACCGTGCGCGCCGACTTCAAGGCGCAGTCGGCCTACTGGGACCAGTTCCGCGACAGCGTGCCGCAGAAGGCGTCGAACACCGTGTACGACTCCTTCCTCAAGTCCAACGACCAGGAGCTCGGCATGCAGAGCTACGGCGCGTGCGTGAATCTGCTGGTGCACTACTACATCGACGAGGCAAGGGAGGCGCTGGGATGAAGGACCGCGCGTTTTCTGTCTGGAGCGCGGCGGTGGATCTCGTCGCGCTGGGCGTGCTGACGCTCATACTCTGCATCCCCGTGGTGACGATCTGCCCGGCGGTAACGGCGCTCTACTACTCCGTGGCGAAGTCCGTGCGGCGCGGCCGCGGCGGGCCTTATAGGGAGTATTTCCGCTCCTTCAGGGAGAACATTTTGCAGGGCATCGCGCTCTCGGTCATCCTCGCGCTCTTTTGCGCCGTGGGCTTCTTTGCGGCGGTGTACGTCGTGAACCGGCCGCAGAGCGGGACGGTGGACTTCTTCTACCGGGCGACGTTTTTCTTCTCCGCGCTCGTGGTCTTCGTCGTGCTCGCCTTCGGCTGCCCGGTGCTGAGCCGCTTCCGGTTCAAGACGGCGCAGATACTGCTCTTTTCCCTGCGCGTTGGCGCGAGGTTCCCGCTCAGGACGCTGGGGCTGCTGGCGCTCTGGGCCGCGCTGGGCGCGCTCTGCTGGTTTTTCCCGCCCGCACTGATAATAGCCCCGGGCGCCGGGACGCTCATCTCCACCTTCCTGCTCGACCCCGCCTTCCGGCACTACATGCCCGAGCGGAGCGAGTTCGACGAGGGCACCGACACCTGGTATCTGGAGTGACGGATATGAAGCTGAAAAGAACGATATGCCTGCTCCTCGCGCTCTCGTGCCTCGGCACCTGCTGCCTCGCGGCGTCGGACCCGGCGGACGAGCCGATGTTCCTCGACAGCCGCACCGTGCTGGTGGGCGACTCGCTGACCTGCATGCTCATAGCCCAGTGGCTCCGGCCGGGAAACCTCCTCGGCGGCGCGGGCCGCATCGCCGCGCCGAGCAGCGCCGTGACCTTTTTCTTCGAGGACTGGTGGCCGCTGGAGCCGCTGGCGCAGAACTCCTATTACTGCGAGGCCTCGCCCGGGCTGGAGGGATTGAGCTTTGCCGAGGCCGTGGAGGCCACGGCGGGCAAATACACGCGCGTGCTCTTCCTCATGGGCTCGAACGGCAGCAGCAGCACCACCGTGGAGGACTACACCGCCGCCGTCGACTGCATGCTGGAGAACTGGCCGGACGCCGACATATACATGCAGACCGTGCCGGACTCCTCCACCGGGGCCGTGGCGACGGAGCGGATAAACGGCGTGATAGCCGAGACGGTGGCCGCATACGAGGCCGCGGGCGAGACCCGCGTGAAGCTGCTGGACACCAACTCCTGCTGGGACTCCGGCTGCTACCTCTCCGACGGCGTGCACCTCACGATGCTCGGGCTGCAAAAGTGGTACGAATACCTCGCCGCAAACCTGGGGCCGCAGTGCAGCCCTGGCGCGGGCCTCGCTGCTGCCGGCAGCCCCGCCGACCTGCGCCGCGCCAAGGCCGAGCGCCGCGCCGCGTACCTCGCGCGGTACTGGTTCGTGGTCTCCCCCCTGGAGCGCTGAGGCGCAAAAAGTCGAATAACGCGGACGGACCGCTCGGCCCGCCCGCTTTTTTCATTTTCCGCGCGCGATGATATTCGACACTTTTTGACATATCGTTTATTCGACATCCGGTCGAAACGTGTCGATTTATGTAAACAAAAAAACTTTGATTTTGGGAAGCTTTGTATTGCAATATCAGAGCCTTTGTGCTAAATTATTACTACAAAACGGCTTTCCTGCTTAAAAACATAGATCGCAGTCCGTGATTTGTAATAATAACGGAGGTTCGGATTATGGAAACCAAAACGCGCGTTCTCATTGCGGAGCCCGGAGAGGATTTGAGGAATTTACTGGCATCGCACATACAGGAGGACGAGGGCATGGAGCTTGCCGGCGCCACGGGCGACGGCGAGGAGGCGCTCGCCCTGGTCTCGCAGCTGAGGCCGGATGTGCTGCTCACGGAGCTGATGCTGCCCAAGCTGGACGGGCTGAGCCTGCTGCGCCGAGTGGCGGAGGTGAGCCCCGGCACGCGCTGCGTCGTCGTCTCCGGCTTCTGGAACGAGAGGGTCATCGCGGAGTGCTCCGAGCTCGGCGTGTGCTACTTCATCCCCAAGCCCTGCGACGCGGCCTCGGTGCTCGCGAACGTCCGGCAGCTCACCTCCGCGCGCCGCCCGCAGGCCGGGCGCATGGGCGTGGCCCAGCCGCACGCGGAGCCCAGCCTCGAGGCCATGGTCACGGACATCATCCACGAGATAGGCGTCCCCGCCCACATCAAGGGCTACCAGTACCTGCGCGAGGCCATCCTCATCACGATAAACGACATGGACGCCATCAACGCCGTCACCAAGGTGCTCTATCCCGCCGTGGCGCGCAAGTTCTCCACCACCCCCTCCCGCGTCGAGCGCGCGATACGCCACGCCATCGAGGTCGCCTGGGACCGCGGCGACATCGAGACGCTGCAGAAGTTCTTCGGCTACACCGTCTCCAACATCAAGGGAAAGCCCACGAATTCCGAGTTCATCGCCATGATAGCCGACTGCATGAGCCTGCGCCGCAAGGCCTCTGCCGCCGCCAACTGAACACCCCTCCGGGGCGCCGCGGGAAGACCGCGGCGCCCTTCTGCCTTTTTCGCGGCGCGGGCGGCTTATAATTGCCGGGCCTTTGAAAGGAGGTCTGGTACTTATGAAGCAGCTTGCGCAGTTTTGCTCCGCCGGGCCGGTCACGGCCTTTGTGGCGGCGCTGGCGCTGTGCGCCTCGCTCTCCGGGCCCTGCCGGGCGGACTTTGACCCCGGCACCGACTACGGGGAGCTGATGATCGAGGCCGCCGCCTCCGGCGACGGGGAGGCCGGGCCGGAGGCGGAGGCCGCCCGGAACGAGAAGATAGACTTCTTCGGCCTCGACGAGGAAAAGATAAGCTATGAGGATCTCGCGCTGCTCGCCAAGGTGATACACACCGAGGCGGGCAGCGCCTGGCTTTCGATGGAGTGGAAGATGGCCGTGGGCGAGGTGCTCTTGAACCGCGTGGCCTCGCCGGAGTTCCCGGACACCCTCGCCGAGTGCGCCTTCCAGCCGGGGCAGTACACCGCCGCGGACGAGGACTGGTTCGAGGTGCTGCTCCCATTCCGCGACTGCGTGGAGGCCGCCTTCCGCCTGCTCTCGGGCGAGAGGGTGTTGAACGACCCCACCGTCGTGTTCCAGTCCGGCGGAAAGCAGGGCAGCGGCGTCGCGCTCGAGCTCGAGGACAGCATCTATGGCAGCGTGTACTTCTGCTATACCTCGCCTGTCTCTTATA